>OHKP01000006.1_pt1 | contig 160564 bp, 130 predicted proteins | sample 1568861 | NCBI WGS metagenome assembly OHKP01 (sample SAMEA3879524, study PRJEB24766) | human gut metagenome | biome: human-associated habitat; feature: feces | place: USA | collected 1985/1987 | reverse complement strand
AATATGTATATTTATAAACAAGCAAGTTGATATTTATTCACTTGCGAAACTTCAGTAAATAATTCTCGCAGTAAAGCCCACCAAATGGGGCAGATGACTTTCAATGCAGACGCATGTCCATTGAATTCTTATTCAGAGTCGAATCACGATAAATACCATTTGGAGACAATCTCCCCTTATGTGGACTGGAAACTTGATAGCTTAGGCAAAAAAGTAACGGTAAATTACAACTATATCCATGTCATTGACAAAATTAATCAGAATTTTGATTCGAGTACAGCACACAACTTCTCGAACAGCAATAATGATTATAGCTATATCGTCAATACCCTGAGCGCAGATTTAAACCTTCCGTTTACTTGGCTAAATTTTGAGTTAGGTGGGAAATATTCCCATTTCAGGACCAATAACGTCTCTGAGTTTGGAAGTAGAAATGTTTTTTTATATAAAGAAACGGTAACAGCCTTCTATGCAGATGTCAATCGAATGTTTGGCTTTTTTTACGCCAAAGCTGGTTTACGATATGAACACACCAATGATGATGGAATAACATTAGAAGGGCTGTCCGTTTCTAATAAATATGATCACTGGTTCCCATTTGCAGAAATCTCATACAATCCTTCAGATAATCATTCCTTTGCCTTAAGCTACAGCAAACGTATTGACAGACCTTCTATGAATGAAATGAATCCTACACGTGTTTTTCGTAACACCTACACATACACCGAAGGTAACGATAGACTTACACCATCGGTCATGGACAATTTGGAGTTTAACTATGTGTTTAAAGGAAATTTCTCTTTTAACCTGTATTATTATCACACATCTGATGCCATACAGAATCTGACTCAGGTAGTGGATGACTTGTTCACCAAGTATTCTCCAAAGAATTGTCTTACCATTAATACTTTTGGTACAGATGCTAGTTATAATTTCTCATTTGGAAAATTCAATTTGTATTCAAGTGTATCTATGTTCTACGTTAAAGCAAAATCTTACGTTGACGAGCTGGATGACAAAGATTTGCGAAGTCTGAATACATCTTTTTCTGCCAATTTAAGTTACCGTTACAAAGTTTTGAACTTTTATGCGAACTATTATCATGTACTTCCAGGAATAGAAGAATCCTTTCACACTGGAAACCTCGATTGTGTCGGCTTAGGATGCAAGATTGATATTATTAAGAACAAACTTCTTTTGAATATACAAGCCCAAGATATCTTTAGTGGTACTAAGAGCAATAACAGAACTGAATATAAAGATTATGTCTTTAGAAACAGAATAAACAATGACAACACCTCATTCCGTGTGGGATTGACTTATAATTTCGGCAAGCAAAAAGCTAAAAAGGCAGATATAAACATCAGTAACAATGAAACTAATCGCTTGCCTGATATAAAGAAATAAGAAAATGAAAATTATACAAAGTTTTTGGACCGGAACAAGAATAGTCTGACCGATAGTTATGGATGGCTTTTACCTATATTCAACTATCTGAGCTGGATTATTAGTTGTAATCAGTTACGACGTTATTATGATGATGTTACTTTGGTAACCGACAGTCAAGGATATGATGTTCTTATCAACAAATTGCACTTGCCATATACGGATGTAATCGAATCTCTTGACTGCCTGAATCATTATAATCCGAACTTGTGGGCATTGGCAAAAATTAAGGCCTACCAGTCTATAAAGGAACCATTTATCCATGTTGATGGCGATGTTTTCATTTGGACAAAAATTGATGAAAGCCTAAGGGATCATGAACTCATTGTCCGGAATGAAGAAACTACAACTGACTATTATGGAAAGATGTGGCGTGATATCCGTCATGCTATCAGCTATATGCCAGAGGAAATGAAACGAATGACGATTCTAAGTTTAGCGAAAGCGAACAAATCAGAGCTATAAGGTGTGTAAAAAAATGGCTGGAAAAACAATAATAGGCAAGTTCTTCTATTATAATTGAATCTACAAAGGACTACTATGTCCTCACGAACAATACAAAACCGACTGAGCCAAGAACGTATCGCAACTATTTTAACAAGCTATTGAAGCAGTTGGATATTCCGCGATTAAAATTCCATGGGCTACGCCACAGTTTTGCTACTCGCTGTATTGAGAGTCATTGCGATTACAAGACTGTGAGTGTTCTTTTGGGGTTACCGTTAGAACGTTCTAACGTTTGTTCAAATGAATGATATACATATAAACATATATACAATACTTTCTGTCTGTATATCAATACGACAATGAATCAGTACGTCAGTAAGTCACTCAATCATCATATTTGCAAATCAATACTTACCGATAGGTTGATTCAGATACTCGACTTTGGAGAGGTATCTACCGATAGGCAAGTGCTTTCGAGAGTAACTCGAAAGGTTTTGAGTAACTCAAAACATAACTTGCTATCGTCAGATACCTCGATTTTTCAAATCATCTCAGAGTCTGAAACCACGTTGCCTTTTAGGAGTGCGGAAACGTGGTTGAGGCTCGTCAACAATTTCGAGTTTGAAGACATCTATCAACTTCCGAATGGCAGGATTCTGTTTGATGAGGGCTTGAAGTTTTGCTTCTGCAGGCTTGATTTTGAGCAAATAATCAGCAATGTCCAAGCCTTTAGCTTTATCTTCTTCGCAGGCTTGATGCTCTAAAAAGTCGAAAAGCGTTGCACGGATGCCGAGAACTTGCATCATTGGCAGCTTATCTTGCCAAACTGTTGTCGCTCCCAAATCAGGGAATAAGACCACATCTCTGTTTTTCAGAACAGATAACGACTTCGTGTTAAAGCAACCATTCTTACCACCACTTGCTATCCATAAGAATTGAGGAAGATAGTAGGAGGCTATCAAGGCTGTCTTCTCACTTTCAACCAATGCTATAGGCTTGGTCTTGGCTACATTGATAAGATGCTCACCAAAGAAGCATTGACAGAGATTGAAATCCTTGTGGGGGATAAGCGAGTGTACCCATGAAACATGGCTGTATGGTTCTTTTACTCGCTTACCTGTCTCTGGATTATAGAGCATTACCTTACCAGTTCTCACCTTGCCTTGATTGTCAACTTGCCAAAATACCGTGGCACCAGTCCAGTGTTTGGAAGTTCCGACATGATATTTCTCCATCAAAGAAAGAGTAGCTGTTTCACCGAATTGAGAAGATAGAAACAAGAAAAGGTTGTTTGCCTCATAGCATTTCAGAGAACTTCGCATGATGTTCTCGTCTATATAAGAAGTGGGTAATGGCTTCAGCATTTCTCTCTTTTTATATGAAATAGTATCATCCTTTGTGAATGTCTCATTCTTTTCGGGATTCTTCTCAAAAAAATCCTTGGGAGTGAAGTGATAACCACAACTTTGCTCATGGTTGCAGCGACCCACGTAAGGAGGAAACTCAATCTTCCCTTCGGTGTCAATATATCGGGCGAAGCTACGTTTCTTATGACATTCTGGACATGTATGTCGGGTAGCGATGCCTTTGTATGGCTCTAATATGAATCTATGTGTACTCATTTCATTTCTTTTTTATGTGGCGGTTCTGTCGGTTTTGTCGCTTTTGGTATTAAAACCGTCAAAAGCGACAAAACCGACAATACCGTCACGAGTTAATCTTTGAATATTCCCCATGCTTCTCTTTGCGAAATAGGACTCCGATGTTATCATTCAGAAATCTTTCCAATGTCCTTGACTTCATGTCGTTCTCTTTGGCGACATCATGAGCTTGGGCCGTGGTGAATGTTGCAGGAAGATGGTTGACGATTGCTTGTTGTTGAGCGGTGAGCATATTCTCGTTGAGGATATTTTGCACTGATATGGCAGAGTTCTTGAAATACTCTGTCAATCGGATGGCTCGCTCTACACTCAGCAGGTCGATGGCTTCCTTATCACATTCTCCACACGTCCATCGTGCCAATTGAATAATCAGACAGAAACGGATGATGTATATCTCCAACTTGCAATAGATGCTGACAATGGTATCATTTGTTTCATTGTCGCATTGCTCGGAGAAATGATGCTGCCATTCATAGAGCCTTGCCTTAGCTTCTTCAGTGAATGATAAGACATGAGGCTCGATTTCCTGTTGCTCATTTATTGGACACTCCATATCAATAAGGTGTTGAATGATGGCTTGCCAATCTCGCTCTATATTATCGGGCAACTCTCGGTCACTCCATCTCGCTTTCTGCTGAAGGTTAGGCATGACGAACAAAATACGATCGATGAAGCCGTTGCTGGAGCGTTCGCCTTTCGCCAACTCACTAAGTATCTTCTTTTGGATGGTTCCGATTACTGAGATATAGGGGCGTTTAATGAAGATGGAACTCTTGGAACTTCTTCTGTCTGATATGGTTGTCTTGGCGCTAAAGACCGATAACCAGAACTGTTCCTCTGAACCATTGTTATAGCGGTTGAAGTTCTTGAACCATGCAGACAACTCGTCTGTCCATAGGCATAAACCCCTCTTGTTCTGTGCATGAATATAGCTCAAGCCTTCAGGTGTGACATCAGAGACCAAGAAACGTTTGCGTACAGGTTCTTGCGGAAATCCATCCTCTCCATTTTCAATGCGTTCCTTGCGAGACATGCACATCTTTTCCTCAAACTTACTGTATTGCTCCTCGAACAACTTGTTTTGCTCATAGTCGTAATCGAGGAATGGCTTCATAGCGAAGCTAAGTGGGTGGCTCTTGTTGGCTCCTGGTCTTCCGATAAGAGCCATGTATAAGATAGGACTTTCAAGCCAACCTTGTTTCATCTGTGCCAAGTGCGTGTTGCCGATACCAACAGCCAATGCAGTTAGTATGGCTGCTGATATATAGTCGGTAGGAAAACTGTGGCATTCGTGTACCTCCTTGATGATTCTCTGAATCTTGGCAGGAAAGATGCTTACGGGAAACTGACTTCCTGATAGGCGAGTACTCATATCAATAGCCTTATCCATGATAATCATTGGATTGATGGAAGTTTCCTTATTGTTATTTAAAGCTGTCATTTGGCATAGAGTTAAAAATTATACATTGACTTGGGTTTGCGCTTCATTCCTCCTTGCATGGCTTTTAGCATTTCAGAATGGTTCTGCTCCTTGGTAGCTTTTCGACCATTCTCAATCCATGTAAGCAGCTCATCCTTATAGAAGTATAGCTTCTTACCTTTTTTATAGGATGGCAGAATGCCTTGGTTAACCAATCGATAAATGGTTGGCTTCGACTTCATTATAATAATAGCAGCCTCATCAATCTCAACCAATATATGGTTATTTGCTGATGATGTAGGTTGAAGTGCTGATACCATTTGCTTCAACTCGATAACTTGTTCTGTTAAATAAGATACCGCTTGTGGTAACTTATCAAAGGTGATACTTTCATTTATCATATCTGTTCATTTTTTATTATTCGGGTACAAAGTAAATGAGTTATGTAATGGAGATAAATATCACTGAGATATAATCTCTGAATAACCGCTCAATGCTTATCAGCAACAATAATGTGTCTTGATTCCGCCTTGAACATCTAAGCTTGGTAGTAATTCAATGATGCAGGTACCTTCCATTCTTAACTTCCTTATAATAGTGGATATTTCCACATCAACCAGCGCATCAGCAAAAACTTGTTTTATAAAGGTTGCTGTATCAATGCCTTTCTTCTTGAAGAGATTTCCTATATTCCAAGCATAATGCATTAAGTCTATAGTACGAATAGCCTTATCAACAATCAATGAATGATGTCTCATGTGTGTAGAGGCACAACACTGGAAAATAGCGATGTTGTCACAAAGTTGGTTCAAATGCTCCTCTTTCATGTAGGCAGCAAAAGTTCTTCTGGTATAATCGATAGCTGAGTTTAACAAGACCTTTTCCTTCTTGGCTTTGTCTTCCAATGCTTCCTTTCTCAACTGTTCATAGCTTGTAATACAAGAAGAGGCTTCGTCTGCATAGACGAAAGTTACATCTTCCAGGTTTAGCTCTTCCCCCTCGTCATATGTATTTGTTTCATTGATGACAGTAGAAGACAGACGCTTTCTTTCTGTATTGTTTACTGTATTACAAAAGATATGCTTAAACCAAGGGGCAGGCAATCGTACGATACTATCTAATGCATGGAGATAAACAACCATCAGTATGGTGGTTGAGATAACGAACGTCAAGTTGCAGCTAAAGGTGTCTACACCATATTGCATAGCTTCGTTGCGAACAAGTGCACCAATGATAGACATTGCACACAAAACCAATAAATGCTGTGTCAAAAATTCTTTTTTAAACTGTTTCATATTGCGTATTATTAATCATTTGTGGCGCAAAAATAGGAAAAACTGCAGAAACTGACACGTGAGTCACGCGTGACTCACGTAAAACTTTTAGGAGCCTTTAACTAAAAAGCCCGATATTGAACATTTTTTCAATATCGGGCACCATGAAATGAATGCAATGGATTTATTTAAGAGAAATCTTATTTGCTGTCTCTCTTTTCTTTGCGTTCACGAGGTCGGCATATATCTGTGTTGTGCTTACATTCTTATGGGTAAGCATCTTCGAAACCGTGTAAATGTCTGTGCCTAAGGCGATTTGGATTGTTGCATACGAGTGCCGGAAGCAATGGAATGAAAATGGCTTGGTGATTCCTGCCTTCTTCAACCATGCTTTAAGGGGATGGTTAATCATGCTGCGCTTCAATCCCTTGAACACGATACCCGTGCTTGGTTCACCACATAGTTCGTATGCCTCGTTGCTGATAGGCAAGGTTGCCTCGGTCTGAGTTTTCTGGGTACGAATACGCAAGCAATAGCCTTGGTCGGGAGCTATCTCGAAGTCTTCCCAACGCAATTTTAAGATGTCGCTGATTCGCAATCCTGTGAGGCAAGCAAAGAGGGAGGCAGACTTCAGTACAGGTATATCGCAAGGAGTAGCTGCCAACTGCTTTACTTCATCGAGGGTAAGAAACTCCTTCTTAACATCTTGTGGCTCAATCTTGTCCAGATAGTCATTGATGTTCTCACGCAGCCACTTGTCACGATAGGCGATTTTTAAGAGACCACGGAAAGTAGAGTAGTAACCTGCTGCAGAGTTGAGAGATACCTTTTGTTTTGTTCGATTCAACTGATTTGCATTCAGAAGATACTCTCTGAACTTTTTGCAAAGTTCCACTGTCACATCCCCAAATGTACAATGACCTTGAACAAATTTGAAGAAATGCTTGTAGACACATGTCCACTTGTCATCTTTCTTATGTGTCATCTTCTCAAAGTATGCCAAAAAATCAGCTTTCTGTCGTGTTTTGTCCAAAAAACCAAATTCTTCATTGATGAGTGATTGGGTTCTGATACAACGGATGGCCTCTGCTTTGTTGAGCATATCTGTATTAAACTCACGTTCCATCTCATTCTTTGGATGAGCATAGATGTAGATACCTAAATATTCCCTGCGACTCATTTGCATAGTCTCAGGGTTGCGTACTGGTGGATAGAAATCCAAATAAAGAGAAATACGGTCGTTTTTAATCGCTCTTTGGCGAAGAGAAACTCTTGTACATGTATTTACCATGATGTTTACTTTTTATAATGTGATACTTATGTTTCATATATGATCCCGTATTAAGAGATCTTTGAAATCGATTGCAAAATAATAGAGTTACGTAATGGGGTACAACTTAACCTTTTGATAACCGCTAAATAACCTTAGGCTTGCCGATAGCTTTCTCTAAATCTCGCTTGGAAATCTTGATATACTTGCCAATCTTCACCTTTTCAATAGCGTATTTCTTGATACGCTTATAAATCTGGTCCTGACTTAAACCATACAACTTCATGACCTCCGGTATTGTATAATAAAGTTGGTCTTCTACGGATTCACCTTTTGCCAATTGTACATGACGCTTGGAATACAGAACATTGTTACCTTCCATTTTTCTTGGAATAGCATTGTGACTAACGAAACTATATACGGCTGTTTTCGTCATACAATATTTCTGTTGAATGTCCATAACAGTCATCCATTCACTGATGGTTGGATCTGGAGACAGGTGTGCAAAATAATCATCCACCTCTTTCTTGTTCCAATATACTCTTCCTTGTATGGATATTCTTGAAATCTTGACTTTCTTGACTATCTCATAGATGGCGGTCTCATAAGTGTTGTGGACTTCTGCAATTTCCTTAGCAGAGTAATATTCTGGAACAGGTAGCTCTCGGTTTGCATGAACTGCTTCTTTTGAAGCACTTTTTTTTGTGGTGTATGGCAAACTATCAACAAGATAATCTATATCTCGCTTTCTGATTAAAGATAAACGAGAAGTAATCTTGGATGCTCGCAACTTACCACTATACACCATATTGTATATGGTCTGTCTGCTTAGTCCCAAAAGTATAGCGACCTCTTGAATAGTGAGGTATTCTTTCACGAGGATTTCAGACATGGATTTCTCGGAAGCTTTTCGGTGGCTCATTGTCTCAGCCATCTTTACTTTCTCCTCACGTCTTGCTGCCTTATAGGCATAACTGTTGCATTGCTTGGAGCAATAACGAGTTGTGGATTTTGATGCATAGAAGCTCTTCCCACAATACTCGCAAATTTTTAGAATTCTTTCTTTGCTTGCTGTCATTTGTACGCTTTTTATACTTTTTTACTTAATTTATTGTAGAAAAAGTCGTCTGTCATTACTCCGTTTATTTTCAATAGTCTTATATCATCGTCCATCATTGTCCAAAACTCTCGGCAATCTTGCACTCATTTGCCAAAAATGGAGTCTCAAATTATTACTTTTGAAAAGTGGAGGTACAAGAGCGGTACAAAAAGGTGCTAAAAAAGCCTTACCATTGATTATAACCAATAGTAAGGCTAAAAAGAAAGGTGCTCATTTTGAGCACCTTAACTATCATTCGTTGTCGATATTAATCGTTGTTTATCACGACTTATTTCCCGATGCAGAAATGAGAGAAGATATTGCCAAGGACTTCATCAGTGGTGATGGTATTGCCCGTGATTTCGGAAAGATGGAAGAGGACTTGGCGTAGGTCTTCGCTTATAAGGTCGCCTGAAAGATTTGCGGAGAGGCCTTCGATTACTCTCTGCAATGCTTCTTGTGACTGGCGGAGCGAATAGTAATGACGGGCGGAAGTGACGAGATAGTCATTTTCATGTATCTCGGGAATGTTGGCGGCCTGGTATATGGCTTGTTTCAGTTCTTCCAGATTCGTACCGTACTTGGCACTGATGCCAATCTGGCGGAATACGCCTTTGGCTTGAGTGGGAGACAGGGTGTAGGCGTTGTGGTCAATTTTATTCCGGACGATGATAACCTTCTGATTGGTATCAATGGCGTCGATTGCAGTTTGCTCTTCTTCGTCAAAGGTGTCTTTGTCGGTCAGCCAGAGTATGATGGTCGCCTGCTTAAGTTTCTCGAATGTTCGTTCAATTCCAAGTTGTTCAATGGCATCATCTGTAGTTCGGATACCGGCGGTATCAATAAACCTGAACTTGATGCCATTAATAGTCGTAGTGTCCTCAATCACGTCGCGAGTGGTGCCGTGGATGTCGCTGACGATGGCTCTATCTTCGCCTAACAACCTGTTAAGCAACGTGCTCTTGCCAACGTTTGTCTTTCCTATGATAGCAACGGCGACGCCTTCCTTGATGGCCTTGCCACTCTCGAATGATTTGCACAGACTATCAATCTTGTTCTCAATGCTTTCGGCCAAAGCAAGCAATTCGCCCCGCTCAGCAAATTCCAGCTCCTCATGGTCGGAGAAATCAAGTTCGAGCTCAAGCAGAGACGTGATTTTCAACAGCTTGTCACGAAGTATGGCCAAGTCGTTGCTGAAGTGACCTTTGAGCTGGGACATGGCTATTTTATGAGCCGCTTTATTGGTAGACGCAATGAGGTCTGCCACGGCTTCTGCCTGACTAAGGTCCATTTTTCCATTGAGGTAAGCGCGCATAGTGTATTCTCCGGGTGTAGCTTGGCGACAGCCTTTTTCAATAAGTATTCTGAGAATCGTGGCGGCTATGAACGTAGACCCATGGCATGAGATTTCAATAGAATCTTCTCCTGTATAGGAATGGGGTGCATGGAATACACTAACAAGGACTTCATCGACAACCTCGCCGTTGGAGTCTATGATGTTGCCGAAATGTATGGTGTTGGGGCGTGCAGATTTTAGAGGCTTCTTCGAGCTCGATATAAAGACCATGTCAGCAATGTCAATCGCTTTGTCACCGCTGATTCTTATGAGTGAGATGGCTCCGCCTGCGTGTGTGGCCAGAGCGCATATAGTATCGTTGTTCATCATCTATATAATATATATGTATATGTACCTCTAATATATATCCACGCCGATGGTGGTGTTGCTATATTCTATCAGCGTCATACCGTTGTCCCTTGTTACTCACGTAGGACAATAGTATGACGCTGTTCGTTTTATACGAGATGTCTGTCAGGTCAGACTAAATTCTATCAAGTACTTCTATGATAAGATTGTCGATAGAATTCTTGTAATTAGCATTAGCTTTCTTGGCCACTCTGTTGGCAATTACCATACAGCAAGTCATGGCTTTGTGGCCCATGAGAGCGGAGAGGCCGGCGAGCGCGCTGGATTCCATTTCAAAATTGGTTATACGTAAGTCACCATATACGAAGCTCTCTACCTTCTCGTTCTGATGAGGGTCTGCCAGAGGAATTCTCAATTCACGACCCTGGGGGCCGAAGAAACCGCCACATGCGATGGTGATGCCTCTTACCATATCTTCGCCTGCAATGCGGTCTACCAACTCTTTGTCACCATCAATCACGTAGGGCGCTGAGAGAAGCGGACTCCAATTCATGTGCTTCTTAAATGCCTCCTCAAGTTTGAGGTCGCATACGTCGTTACGTCCGGCATAGAAGTTGAGCAATCCGTCGAAACCGATGCTTTTCACGCTGGCAACAAATGTTCCAACAGGTGTGTATGGCTGGAGACCGCCGCATGTACCAATACGTACAAATGTGAGTTGCTTGAAGGTTTCCTTCTCGTGTCTCGTCTTGAAGTCAATGTTGGCCAAGGCGTCCATCTCATTCACAACGATATCGATGTTGTCACAGCCAATACCTGTGCTTTGTACAGTGATACGTTTTCCTTTATATGTACCTGTGATGGTTTTGAACTCTCTGCTTTCTACTTCACACTCCTTGGTCTCAAAATGAGAGGCAACAAGTGCAACTCTGCCAGGGTCGCCAACGAGAATAATCTTGTCAGCGAGCTGTTCTGGCTTAACGTGCAGATGGAAAATGCTACCATCTGGGTTAATAATTAATTCAGATTCAGCAAAATACTTCATAATAGTTATCTGTTAATAAGTTTGTTCTCAGAGTTTCTTATTCTCTTTTCTGTCTCAGTAATTGTGTTGAGCAGTTGCTCTGTTTCTTGTTCTTTATTGATGATGTCAGTAGATACTTTTGCTTTCTGTCCTTTCGAGAGACTTTCATAATTCAGCCTCATCTTGTCAAGTTCTTCCATCTTTTTGCGATAGAGTGCCTTTTGTCCGTTGAGCATCAGGAATTGCTGGCGGTTTGCTTTGCTCCTGAAGTTATCCAGGCGATGATAGACCAGCTTGTCATTGATGACAAAGGAGAAATACTCGTCGCTTGACTTGGCTGCTTGGCGTTCCAGCAGATTGGCCTTCTTTTGCAGCCCTTCTGCGCGGTTACCAAATTTCCATGTGTCGGCGATGCTTTGGATATTGGCATACTTCTTGAGCTCATCTTCCGTCAAGTCATCCTCCTCAAAACTTTTGCGGAGAGTAGGTGGAATGAAAGTATAGATACACACCTTGCCCTCTGGCTGGTTGCGGTCGCTTACCAACCATCCTATATTGTCATACTCGTCGATGGCAAGGAAGTAGTCATTGGCTCTGGAATTAAAGGGGAAACCATAATTTTGGGGCTCATAGAATTTGCCACTTTCGCTGTCGAATGTAGTTGTGAAGATATCGTAACCGCCAACACTGTTGGCTCCCTTTGCCGAGAAGAATAGAGTGATACCGTCAGACAAGACAAACGGATAATTGATTTGATGGAAGGCAGAGTCGATGCCTTCTACCTTGGTGCGTTGGCCCCATTTCTCGCCAAGCCAGTCCAAGCGATAGAGCTTATTCCCTCTGACAGTGTCTTCTTCCGCATAATAGGCTTGGTCTCCAAATTCATTGATATAGACCGACATCATTACTGATGTTTTCTTGGCCTTGTTGAAGAATTTGTTGTAAGACATGATTTCGCCAGACTCCTTATTGAGAGGAATCTTTGTCAGGAACGAGTCTCTGTCTACCACCAGGCTGTCAATAAACATGATTTTTGCGGTTGATGGCAACATGGATGCGTATAACTTCTCTTCGGGAGATGGCTTTGACTCCACCTTGACAGCCGGCCGTTTAACTCTGCGTTGCTTTTGGGCTTGTGTTGAGACACAAGCGGAAATGAGCATCATCAATATAATCAGTTTCTTCATAATGGTTATACTATTTCATAAACACAAGATAAACTGCACAGATAATGAGCAGAAAAGCAAGAATGTGGTTCCAGTGCAAGTTCTGGCCTTGGAAGAGGATGTTGGCTATAATGGCAAACACGACCAGACTGACGCATTCTTGAATCACCTTGAGCTGTACGAGCGAGAATGGGCCTCCATTGCCATCATAACCTATGCGATTGGCAGGAACCTGACAACAGTATTCCAAGAATGCGATAGACCACGAGAAGACGATAACTCCAATTAGGGGCCAGTCGCGTGAGAGGCCGGTTTCCTGTATTTTCAGATGACCGTACCAAGCCAATGTCATAAATACGTTGCTCAGTATAAGTAGAATGATGGTGTACAACCCGTTCATTATCTTTTCTTTACTTATTGTCGTTAGACATGTTGATTAGGCGCTCTGCCATGTTCTTGGCAGCGCGACGCCCGTCGCCCATAGCCAGAATAACGGTAGCGCCGCCTCTTACTATATCGCCGCCAGCATACAGTTCTGGACGACTGCTCTGCATCTGTTCGTTCACGGCGATGGTATTCTTTCGCCCCAGTTCCAAGCCGGGTATCGACTTGGGTACAAGTGGGTTGGGCGATACGCCCACAGCCACAATTACCTGGTCACATTCTATTGTCAGTGTTTCCCCAGTAGCTATAGGGCTTCTTCTTCCGCTTGCGTCGGGTTCGCCCAGCTTCATGATGTCGAGTACGGCAGCCTTCACGCGTCCTTCTTCATCAGCCAGATATTCTTTGGGATTATGGAGTGTAAGGAAGTTGATGCCTTCCTCTTTGGCATGCTTTACCTCTTCCAGACGGGCAGGCATCTCTGTCTCCGACCTGCGGTAGACGAGGGTAACATCTGCTCCCAAGCGCTTTGCCGTGCGACAAGAGTCCATTGCCGTGTTTCCGCCGCCTACTACCAGCACTTTCTTGCCGATATTGATGGGGGTGTCTGTCCGTTCATTGGCGGCATCCATCAGATTTACTCGGGTCAGATACTCGTTGGATGACATAATGTTGATGTAGTTTTCGCCAGGGATGTTCATGAAGTTGGGTAATCCTGCGCCTGAAGCGACGAATATCCCCTTGAATCCCTGTTCTTCGAGCTGCTCTACGCTTATGGTCTTGCCTACAATACAGTCGGTTTGGAATTCCACGCCCATCTTGCGGAGATTGTCTATCTCAACATCGACAATCTTATTGGGCAAACGGAATTCGGGAATACCATACTTCAGCACACCGCCAATTTCGTGAAGTGCCTCGAATACATGTACGTGAAAGCCGTGCTTGGCCATTTCGCCAGCGAAACTCAGACCGGCAGGACCCGAACCGACAACCGCTACTTTGATGCCGTTCTTGGGTGCCATATCCGGCAGTGCGATGCTATTGCTTTCACGTTCATAATCGGCGGCGAAACGCTCAAGATAACCTATGGCCACAGCCGGTTCGTTCATCTTGAGATGGATACATTTGCTTTCACACTGTTTCTCCTGGGGGCATACGCGGCCACATACGGCGGGCAGAGCCGAGGTTTGTTTCAGCACCTTGGCTGCAGCGAGGAATTCGCCGCGCTCTATATTCTTGATGAATGAGGGGATGTTGATACTTACAGGACAACCTTCCACGCATCCAGGCTTGGCACAGTCCAGACAGCGTTGAGCCTCAACGAGAGCCATCTCTTTGGTGAGGCCTTTGTTGACCTCCTCCAGTCGTGTTGTGGCGCGATAGGTGGCATCCAGTTCGGGCATTACCACACGGGCAATCGCCTTGCGTTCTTTGGCACTCTTCGCCTTTCTCAGTTCTTCACGCCATGCAGCGTTGCGGTCTGTGAGGTCGCATGTTTCGGCGGTATTGTTACTCTTGCTGGTGTTGTTGTCATCACAGCTCTCTTTTTCTTCAGCTACGGGAATAGTTACGTGTTCGGCATAGTGTTCCATCTCCACGCGTTCAACGGCCTTGAAAGTACCCATACGCTTGAACATTTCATCCCAATCTACAAGGTTGCCGTCAAACTCAGGGCCGTCGATACATACAAACTTTGTCTTTCCGCCAATAGTCAGTCGGCATGCTCCACACATGCCGGTTCCGTCTACCATAATCGTGTTCAGAGAGACGTCGTTAGGGATATTGTACTTTTGTGCCATCAAGGAACAGAACTTCATCATGATGGGAGGTCCGATGGCAAGCACCTTGTCGACATGCTCGCGCTTGATAACCTTTTCCATACCTGCGGTGACCACACCTTTTTCGCCCCACGAACCATCGTCGGTCATGATGATGACCTCGTCTGAGTATTGGGCGACTTCGTCCACCATTATCACCAGTTCCTTTGTGCGACCGGCCAATACCGATACTACTCGGTTACCGGCTTTTTTCAGCGCGGTAAGAATCGGTAATATTGCGGCTATTCCAATGCCGCCTCCAGCACAAAGCACAGTTCCGTAGTTCTCGATTTTTGATGGAGTTCCCAACGGGCCTACTACGTCTTCTATATATGCCCCTGGTTCCAATCGGCACAATTTGGTAGAAGAGAGACCTACTTCCTGTACTACCAGAGTAAGGGTTCCTTTGTCGGCATCAGACATGGCGATAGTATAGGGTACGCGTTCGCTGTTCTTGTCGACGCGGATGATGATGAAGTTGCCGGCTTTGCAGCTTCTTGCTATAAGCGGCGCTTCTATTTCAAGGCAGAATACTCTCTCTGAATATTGTTTTTTGGAAATAAGTTTGAACATGGTGGAATGATGATTTCTTGTTGTTAACAAGTGGGGAAGGGCTGTTCGCCCTTACCCCATATATAATAAGGTGGAATTAGAAATTCTTGTCGTCGAGCATCTCGAAGCCACAGTAGGGTACCAGTACACGAGGAACGCGGATGCCTTCAGGTGTCTGGTTGTTCTCAATGATAGCGGCTACGATACGTGGAAGAGCCAGGGCCGAACCATTGAGTGTGTGGCAGATTTCTATCTTCTTGGTGTCATTGCGACGGAAACGGCAGTGCAGGCGGTTGGCCTGATAACTCTCAAAGTTGGATACTGACGAAACCTCAAGCCAACGCTTTTGGGCAGCGCTCCATACTTCGAAGTCGTAGCAGATGGCAGAGGTGAAACTCATGTCACCGCCGCACAGACGCAGAATATGATAGGGGAGCTCCAGCTTCTTCAGCAGACCCTCTACATGGTCGAGCATTTCGTTCAGACTCTGGTATGAATGTTCGGGAGTGTCGATGCGTACAATTTCAACCTTGTCAAACTGGTGGAGACGGTTGAGACCTCTCACGTCCTTGCCATAGCTTCCTGCTTCACGACGGAAACAGGCTGAATAGGCACAGCGCTTGATGGGCAGGTCCTTCTCGTCCAGTATCTCGTCTCTGAAGATGTTGGTAACAGGAACTTCAGCAGTAGGGATGAGATAGAGATTGTCCAGATTGGCGTGATACATCTGGCCTTCCTTGTCGGGCAGCTGGCCGGTACCATATCCGCTGGCTTCGTTTACTACGTAGGGAGGCTGTATCTCCAGATAACCGCTCTTGCGGGCCTCGTCGAGGAAGTAAGCCTCGAGAGCGCGTTGGAAACGTGCCATCTTGCCGATGTAGAGAGGGAAACCGGCGCCGGTAATCTTGACGCCGAGGTCAAAATCAACCAGATTATATTTCTTGAGCAAATCCCAGTGGCATGGAGCGTCTTCGGGAAGTTCGGGCATGATGCCGCCTTCTTTGACTACCACGTTGTCTGCAGCATCCTTGCCTTCGGGCACGTCGTCGTTGGGAATGTTAGGGATGGTGAGCAGTATGTCTGTCATATCCTGCTGTGCCTTTTCCATAATCTCTTGCAGAGCCTTGTCGGTACATTTGAGCTCGGCAACTTGTTCCTTGGTCGAATTGGCCTCGTCTTTCTTGCCGTCTTTCATCAACTGGCCTATCTGCTTGGACAGCAGGTTCTGTTGTTGCTTGTTGTTGTCTAATTTCTGCTGGGTTTCACGACGCAGCTTGTCGTACTCCAGTACCTTCTCGATGGCTTCACGAGCACCTTTGAAGTGTTTCTTTTCCAACCCGCGCACCACGCGCTCGGTTTCTTCACTGATAAGTTTTAATGTAAGCATAACTTATACTTTATTATAATATGTATATTTACGCAGCAAAGTTAGTAATAATAATTGAAACGAACAAATAATCGTGACTCTCTTTATCTTGAAAAGAAATAAGCTGACAGAACGTCGTTCTATCAGCTTATTCCGATTGTTTGTCATTATTGTTACTTGATTATCTCAAGTTCTTTGAATGCTTTCTTCAATATCTGAACACCGCGCTCAACCTGTTCTTGGGTGTGAGATGCCATAAGGGCAAATCTTACCAGCGTATCCTGTGGAGCGCAGGCTGGTGGGATAACGGGGTTGATGAACACACCGTTGTCAAAGGCCAGCTTGGTAACCATAAAGGTCTTCTCGATGTCTCTTACATAGAGAGGTATGATAGGACTTTCAGTATCTCCGATTTCAAAGCCTTCTTCCTTGAAGCGCTTCAGAGCATAGTTGGTCACATCCCAAAGGTGCTCCAGGCGCGAGGGCTCCTCCTGAAGGATGTGCAGAGCCTCGAGAGCAGCAGCGGTAGCGGCGGGAGTGTCGCTGGCACTGAAGATATAAGTGCGGCAGCTGTGGCGCAGGAAGTTGATGGTGTCTGCATCGCCGGCAATGAAGCCGCCAATCGATGCAAGGCTCTTCGAGAATGTGCCCATGATGAGGTCTACCTCGTCGGTCAGACCGAAGTGGTCGCAGACTCCGCGTCCCTGCTTGCCGAATACGCCAAGGCCGTGTGCCTCGTCTACCATGAGCGAACAGTTGTATTTATGCTTGAGTTCTACGATTTCGGGCAGCTTGGCCAAATCACCTTCCATAGAGAAGACGCCATCGACTACGATGAGCTTGATGGCCTCCTTGGGCAGTTTCTGAAGCACGCGCTCCAGATCTTCCATGTCGTTGTGCTTGTAGTGGAGCTGAGTGGCAAATGACAGACGGCGGCCGTCAACGATACTTGCGTGGTCGCGGTCGTCACAGATAATATAATCTCCACGGCCTACCACCATTGCGATAACACCAGCGTTGACTGAGAAACCTGTGGCAAAGCATAGAGCGTCGTCTTTATGTTCAAACTCGGCGAGTTCTTTTTCTAATTGTACGTGAATGTCAAGAGTACCATTCAGAAAACGGCTACCGGCGCATCCGGATCCGTATTTATCAAGCGCTTTGTGGGCGGCCTCGATAACTCTCTCGTCACCGGTAAGACCTGTATAGGCGTTTGAGCCAAACATCAATACCTTGTGGCCGTCCATTTCTACTTCTGGACCCTGTTTGCTGGTTATTGCACGGAAATATGGATACACTCCTGCAGCCATATACTTCTGTGGCTCTCGGTAATTCTTATACCTTTCTTGTAATTGTCCCATTTTAAACTCTCGTTATTAGTCAAATTTTGTGCAAAGGTACAAAAAAAACTTATAAAAGAGCGAAATGTGATAAGAAATAACTCTTTTTGATAAAAATAATACCGTTTGTGAAGAAATATGGAAAGCTTTTTTGTACTTTTGCAGTTAAAGATTCATTTATGAAGTTGAAAGTATTATTCATAATGAACCCTATTTCGGGTACTACGAGTAAGGATGGCATTGCGCCGTTAATCGACAAATATATAGACAGCAGCAAGTTTGATTGTCAGATTCGCGTTACCGAGTATGCGGGTCATGCCGAGCAACTGGCAAGGCAGGCTGTCGCTGATGGGGTTGATGTCTGCGTGGCTGTTGGTGGCGATGGGACCGTCAATGAGGTAGGTCGCGCCATCGTACATTCCCATACGGCTTTGGGCATTATACCCTGTGGTTCAGGCAATGGTCTTGCGCGTCACCTGATGATACCCATCAATATCCGCAAGGCGCTTGAGATCATCAATCTGTGTCAGATACATCCGCTTGATTATGGTATCATCAACGGTTACCCCTTCTTCTGTACTTGTGGTATGGGTTTCGATGCTTGTATCAGCCATAAGTTTGCCGAAGCAGGCAAGCGGGGCCCCATTACCTATGTACAGAAAGTTCTGGAGGAAGGATTGAAATACCAGCCAGAGACTTATGAGATCTGTGATGAAAACGGAACTGCTACTTATAAGGCTTTTCTGGTCTCTTGTGCCAATGCGTCGCAGTATGGCAACAACTGCTATATCGCGCCACAGGCATCCATGAGCGACGGACTGATGGATGTAATCATCATGGAGCCATTCGACCTGCTCGAAGCGCCCCAGATAAGCATTGACATGTTCAATAAGACGCTCGACCAGAGCTCCAAAATCAAGACGTTCAGAACCAAGCATCTGCATATACACCGCTCCAAGCCCGGGATGATACATTTCGACGGCGACCCTGTCATGACCGACGCCGACGTTGAGGTTACGCTTCAGGAGGAGGGCATCAATATTGTCGTGAACCCTTATGCCGACCGAAGCAAGCGCAAGCCTAATGCCTTCCAGAGCGCTGCAGCTCAGATATTCAATGAGATAAATATCGTGCGTGATGACTTGTCGAAGCAGGGACGCCATGTGCTGGCGCTCAGCAAAGTACTGCAACGCAAACTGAATATCTGACAGATGTTTTTATAGGTAAAAATCTTCTGTTAGTGCCTTATACCAAGCAGAACGGTCACCTCCCTCCATGAGGACGTGACATTCCTCCTGATAGGAGCCGGTCTGATGTTTGCCAAACGTAACCAACATGCGTTTGGCAGTTTTTTTCTCTGTCGTCTTGATTAGTGTTTTCTTGTGGATGAAGAACCCTGCGATGCTGCTTTCCTGCAGGAAGACGGCCGACTGGTCGGTGGGGATGATTATCGACAGCAATCCGTCGGGGGCAAGTAGTCTATAGGCATGCCGGAAGAGGTCTTGGGGAAGCAGCGAGTCGGTGTGGCGTGCCATGGAGCGTTGCTCGTCGGGGCATTTCAGTGACTCTGAAAAGAAGGGAGGGTTGCACACGATGCTGTCATATTGTTGTGGTGGTTCAAATGATGACACATCGCTGTGATATACATTGATTCTTGAGGCAAAACGACTGTCGGCGACATTGCCCCGAGCCTGCTGGCAAGCCTTGGGGGCGATGTCGATACCGTCGATATGTGCACCGTCAAAGCGCTGGGCCATCATCAGGGCGATGAGACCTGTGCCTGTGCCGATGTCCAAGATTCTGGCGCCGCCGTCGGCCCAACTGCCCAACAGCACGCCATCGGTGCCAACTTTCATGGCGCACATGTCGTGCTTGACCACAAACTGCTTGAATGTAAAACAATCCTTCATAAGTGTTGCAGTTATCTCCTTAGTTACAAAGGTAATCATTTTCTCTGTAACCGACAACGTTTCGACCGATATCATTGCAGCCAAATCATTGTAAATCGTCCTTGCCGCCACGATGCTCCTTCATAATAATCTACTTGTCGCAAATTATATGAAGGGCGAAGCGGCGAAATTGTCCGCGATGGCTTTTAATAAGATTTTGAAGCGCGATTTGGTGAATTCATGACTTGTAACCATCATTGCAAACTGCGATTTGCTGAATTCGCGCTTGGCAATCTGCGCAATGCCGTATCGTAGGCAGATGAGGGCTATGGGTGGTATCGCCCACGCGGCTGCCATTCACAAGAGCGTGACTTGTGGAGAGGCGCGCGTCTCTTATACCTATTTTATATTTGTATACAGAGAGTGGGGTGGTGGCTTGCAGATAAACGATGCAACCCTATTTTCTCTTGAACACGATCTGCTTGGGCAGCTTCACCCACTTGCGGTTGCGTGCCACCTTCAGCGCGCTTCCCTTGAGCTGCTTCAGGGTGCAGATGCCGTCCTTGCCGATGACCAGCTCTGCCTTCAGGTCTTCGCTTCCATAGTCGTTGACCATGTCGAGCTGGGCTGCGGTGTCGCTGTGGCTGGTCCGGGCGTCTGTAATGAGCCATTTGTGGCCGTCTTTGTAGTCGCCCAGAAAGCCCGGCATGGCACCGAATATTTCCTGGTTGGGCACGACCACATTGTTTTGGTAAAAATCTATTACCAGGTATATCCCCAACTCTACGTTGACAAACTTTCCGCTGAAGTTCTTGGTTGACTGCGCAATAGAGTTTAGCGCTGCCAAAAGCAAGATAATGATGGTGTATGTTTTTTTCATTTCGTTACTTCCAAAGATGGTTTTTGCTCTTTTCAGGGGCAAAGTTAGCAATTCCAAATCAAGAAACGTGCCTATATTTGAAGATTTTAACACATAAATTTCTTATTCTGCGATTTTTAGATTACCTTTGCGTCGTATTATAAATAGTTATGAAGAGAACATTATTGTTTCCGGAATATATATTTGAGTCGAGTTGGGAGGTTTGCAATAAGGTTGGCGGTATCTACACAGTACTCTCGTCGCGTGCACTCACACTACAGAAAGAACTCGGTGACAATCTCATTTTTATAGGTCCTGATTTTGGAGAGGAAACTCCCTATTTTACAGAAGACAAGCGGCTTTACATCGATTGGGTTAATCAGGAGAAAGAATTGGCTTTACGCGTGGGTAGATGGAATGTACCCGGAAATCCTATAGCAATCTTAGTTGACTTCAAACCATTCTTCGCTCAGAAGAATGATATATACACTTGGTTGTGGGAACACTATCAGGTGGACAGTCTGCATGCCTATGGCGATTACGACGAAGCCTCGATGTTCTCCTATGCAGCCGGCCGAGTGGTAGAGAGCTTCTATCGTTACTACCTCAATGGCAACCGTCGCGTGGTATATCATGGCAATGAGTGGATGACTGGCCTCGGTCTGCTGTATGTCAAGAACAAGGTGCCCGAGATAGCCACTATATTCACCACCCATGCCACAAGTATAGGTCGAAGCATCGCCGGCAACAACAAGCCGCTCTATCAGTATCTCGACGCTTACAATTGCAATCAGATGGCTGATGAACTCAATATGCAGTCCAAACATTCCATCGAATTGCGTACTGCCCACAACGTTGATTGCTTCACTACGGTGAGCGACATTACCGCTCTGGAGTGCAAGGAGTTGCTGGACAAACCTGTAGATGTAGTTCTGCCCAATGGATTTGAAAACGACTTTGTGCCCAAGGGCGCTGCGTTTACCCGCAAGAGGAAGTTGGCAAGAGCCAAGCTCCTGAACATGGCCAACGCGCTGATGGGTACCAGCCTGGACGACGACACCGTAATCGTGTCGACAAGCGGCCGTTATGAGTTCCGCAACAAGGGCATCGATGTCTTCATCGACTCGCTCAACCGTCTGCGTCACAATGACAGGCTCAACCGCAATGTGCTCGCCTTCATCGAAGTGCCGGGCTGGGTAGGCGTGGGTCGTCAGGACTTGCAGGAACGCCTCGCGCTGATGGAGCAAGGCAAGACTTTTGATACGCCTCTCGACAATCCGAGAGTCACCCATTGGCTGCACAATGCCAATGACGACAAGGTGCTCGGCATGATGAACTATCTCGACATGCACAACCGTCTCGATAACAAGGTCAAAGTGATATTCATCCCTTGTTATCTTACTGGGGACGACGGCATCGTCGATATGCCATACTATGACGTAGTGCTCGGCAATGACCTCTGTGTCTATCCCTCATACTACGAGCCTTGGGGCTATACCCCGCTTGAGGCCATCGCTTTCCATGTGCCTTGTATCACTACCGATTTGGCAGGCTTCGGACTGTGGGCCAACCAGGTAAAGGGGGCAGACAGCGAACTCAGAGATGGCGTCAAGGTTGTACATCGTACCGACTATAATTATAATAATGTGGCCGATGAGCTGTGCGAGACCATTAGAGAGTTTGCAGCCATGTCTCCCGACGAGGTAAAGACATGCCGCGATGCGGCAGTGCGCCTCTCCAAGAAGGCATTGTGGAGCAAATTCATCGCATACTACAAAGAAGCCTACGACATCGCACTCTCCAAGTCTGCAAAGAGATAATATATATTAATAAGGTAATATTAATTAATTACATATATGAAGATAAAGTCAGATTATGTCAACGAACCGAAATGGAAGGAGTTGACAATCAAATCAAGATTGCCAGAAAAATTAAAATGTCTGGATGAGCTCGCTCACAACATGTGGTGGGGCTGGAACTACGAGGCACGTAACATGTTCAAGTGTCTCGATGAAAAGCTCTATGAGGAAGTTGGACACAACCCAGTGCTTCTTCTGGAGAGATTAAGCTATGATCGCAAGGTCGAAATCGTGAACGATACAAAGCTGATGAAGAAAATCAAGGATGTATATGCGAAGTTTACGACCTACATGAACGTCAAGCCCGATGCCAATCGTCCTTCTGTAGCTTATTTCTGTATGGAATATGGTCTCAACCAGGTGCTCAAGATTTACTCCGGTGGTCTCGGTATGCTGGCTGGTGACTACCTCAAGGAGGCTTCTGACAGTAATGTTGACCTCTGTGCAGTCGGTTTCCTCTATCGCTTCGGCTACTTCACTCAGAGTCTGAGTATGGACGGCCAGCAGATTGCCAAATACGACGCCCAGAACTTCAATTCTCTTCCTATTGAGCGCGTTCTGGACAAGGATGGCAACCCTGTTGTGGTAGATGTACCCTATATGAACTATCAGGTACATGCTTATGTTTGGCAGGTAAACGTTGGCCGTATCAAGCTCTATCTGCTCGATACCGACAATGATATGAACTCTGAGTTTGACCGTCCTATCACCCATTCACTGTATGGCGGCGACTGGGAGAACCGTCTGAAGCAGGAAATCCTGCTGGGTATTGGAGGTATCCTTACTCTGAAGAAGCTCGGAATTACCAAGGACATCTATCACTGCAATGAGGGCCACGCTGCCCTGTGCAATCTGCAGCGTCTCTGCGACTATGTTGACAATGGCCTTACCTTCAACCAGGCTATGGAGCTGGTTAAGGCTTCTTCACTCTATACCGTTCACACTCCTGTGCCTGCCGGTCACGACTATTTCGATGAGTCTCTGTTTGGCAAGTACATGGGCGGCTATCCTTCACGTCTCGGCATCAGCTGGGATGAGTTTATCGGCATGGGTCGTCAGAATCCAGATGACCACAGTGAGCGTTTCTGTATGTCAACATTCGCTTGCAACACCTCCCAGGGTATCAATGGCGTGAGCAAGCTCCATGGCTGGGTTAGCCAGCAGATGTTCCAGCCCTTGTGGAAGGGATATTTTGCAGAGGAAAACTCAGTGGGCTATGTTACCAATGGCGTTCACTTCCCATCATGGACAGCTACCGAGTGGCGTAAGGTATATGACAAGTATTTCGACGAGTCGTTCATGAGCGACCAGAGCAATGAGTCTATCTGGCATGGTATCTACAACGTTCCAGACGATGAAATCTGGGAGACCCGTATGGCTCTCAAGAAGAAGCTCATTACCTATATCCGTGAGAAGTTTACCCAGACATGGCTTCGCAACCAGGGCGACCCTGCTCGCGTGGTATCCCTGCTTGAGCGCATCAACCCCAACGCGCTGATGATTGGCTTCTGCCGTCGTTTTGCTACTTACAAGCGCGCCCACCTGCTCTTCACCGACCTGGATCGCCTCAGCAAGATTGTTAACGACCCCGAGCATCCAGTGCTGTTCTTCTTCTCTGGTAAGGCTCACCCCGCCGACGGTGCCGGACATGGACTTATCAAGAAGATCTTTGAAATCAGCCAGCGTCCAGAGTTCCTCGGCAAGATTATCTTCCTCGAGGACTACGATATGCAGCTTGCCCGTCGCTTGGTATCTGGTGTCGATATCTGGATGAATACTCCTACCCGTCCTCTCGAGGCTTCCGGTACTTCTGGTGAGAAGGCCGAGATGAACGGTGTGGTTAACCTCTCTGTTCTTGATGGTTGGTGGGTTGAAGGCTATCGTGAGGGTGCCGGTTGGGCTCTCCCCGAGAAGCGTACCTATCAGAACCAGGGTTATCAGGACCAGCTCGACGCAGCTACAATCTATGGTCTCCTCGAGAATGAGATTATTCCTCTCTACTATAAGAAGTCTAAGAAGGGCTACAGTGAGGGTTGGATTAAGGTAATCAAGAACTCTATCGCCACTATCGCTCCCCACTACACCATGAAGCGTCAGTTGGATGACTACTACACTAAGTTCTACAATGCCCAGGCTGTACGCTACCACAAGCTGGCTGCCAACGACAACCGTCTGGCTAAGGACCTGGCTCAGTGGAAGGAAACCGTTGCCGAGCGTTGGGATAGTATCAACGTTGTGTCTAAGGAGACAGCTCTCCTTGATAATGGCGGCGAGACCGGAGTAGGCTACAAACTGAGATATGTTATCGACGAGCAGGGCCTGGTTGACGCTGTTGGTCTGGAGCTTGTTTCGCTCAACAACGAGCTTACTCCTGATGGTCGCCAGGTTTACAGCGTTCATCCGTTCGAGGTAGTTGGCCACGAGGGCAATAACTATATCTTCGAGGTAAATGTTGAACCCGATGTTGCTGGTGCCTTCCGTACTTGTGTTCGTATGTATCCCAAGAATGCTGAGCTGCCCCATCGTCAGGACTTCTGCTATGTGAAGTGGCTTGACTAACATTATTAAATTTATATATGGAGAGGGTGGTTGTTTGAGCAACCATCCTCTTTTTTTGTCCACATCTGGCATTTTTATTTGTAATAGATTGTGTGATTAACATAAATGATGTATTTTTGCAGATGAGATAGGCCTTTGGAATGCGGCCTGTCAGAATAATATATAGTATAGATATGACCACCGATTACAAGATAAGAGTTACGCCGCAAGTCGCGGCAAGCGAACAGAGTATATTACAGTTTTTGGCAGACGAAAAGAGCGTCGACGTGACTAAGGTTACGACCACGCGCATTGTCAAACGGTCGATAGATGCCCGTCAGCGTAATATATTCATCAACCTCACGGTCAGAGTCTACATCAATGAGTTTCCTTCCGACGACTTCGAACGCACCGTTTATCCCCAGGTAGATGACAAGCCTCAGGTGCTCGTGATAGGAGAGGGCCCCGGCGGCTTGTTTGCTGCTTTGCGACTGATAGAACTTGGGTATAAGCCGATTGTGCTTGAGCGTGGAAAGAATGTCCATGACCGTAAGCGCGATATGGCACTCATTGCCCAAACCCAACAGGTGGATGAAGAGTCCAACTATTGTTTTGGTGAAGGCGGAGCTGGCGCTTACTCGGATGGCAAGTTGTTTACGCGCAGCAAGAAGCGTGGCAATGTCGACAAGATACTTAATGTGTTCTGTCAGCACGGTGCCTCCACATCCATTCTGGTTGACGCCCACCCTCATATAGGTACAGATAAGTTGCCCCGAGTTATAGAAAACATGCGCAACACTATCCTTGGATGTGGCGGTCAGGTGCATTTCCAGACCAAAATGACCAGCCTCATCACAAAGGGCGACACCGTTGTTGGTGTAGAGGCCGTCGATTTGGTGACAGGTGACCAACGTAGTTGGAGTGGACCGGTTATTTTGGCGACGGGTCATAGTGCTCGCGACGTTTATCGTTATCTTTATCGTGACAATATTGAGATTGAGGCTAAAGGCATTGCCGTCGGTGTAAGACTCGAGCATCCCGCCATGCTTATAGACCAGATACAATATCACAGTAAGCAAGGTCGCGGCAAATACCTTCCTGCTGCAGAGTATAGCATGGTCACTCAGGTTGACGGAAGGGGCGTTTATAGCTTTTGCATGTGTCCCGGCGGATTTGTAATACCCGCTGCAACAGGACCCGAGCAAATCGTTGTCAATGGTATGAGCCCCGCCAACCGTGGAACCAAGTGGAGCAATTCGGGTATGGTTGTCGAGTTGCGTCCCGAGGATATCGATGCAGACAATCCATTGGCCGTTATGCACTACCAGGAGGAAGTTGAGAAGATGTGTTGGCAACAAGGAAACCGTCAGCAGACAGCTCCAGCCCAGCGAATGGCTGACTTCGTGAACAACAGATTGAGCTATGACCTACCCGCAAGCAGCTATGCGCCCGGATTGATTTCGAGCCCACTGCATTTCTGGATGCCCAAGCCGATTGCATCACGCCTTCAGGAAGGTTTCAAGACCTTTGGTCGCCAGGCTCATGGTTTTCTTACCAATGAAGCGGTGCTCATAGCTATGGAAACACGTACCAGCTCGCCGGTGAGAATACTTCGCGACCGGGAAACGCTTATGCATGTGAGACTCCAGGGCCTTTTCCCCTGTGGAGAAGGCGCTGGGTATGCAGGCGGAATTGTCTCTGCCGGCGTAGATGGTGAGCGTTGTGCCGAGCAGTGTGCTGCCTATCTGCAACAAATCTAATTCAGTCAGGCTTGAGATATAGCGTAGATTTCTATCGTAACAATCCGCTGTTCGTGATAGCGGTTATGTTCATTTTAGGCATAGCTTTGGGCGATATTCTTATGTTGCCGTTTGCAGTCTATGCCGTCCTCCTGATTTTCGCTATAGCTATCGGCAGCTGGTTTATGCGCTTCCCGATTGTTTCAAGTCTGAGTGTCCATGTCGGCGCTATCATCGCTGGAGCCTGGCTTGTCACCATCGCGAAAGAGTACAACAAGGCCATTCCCGTCGGGCGACATTATTATGAGGCTGTTGTTGTCAGCCAACCCGTCATTACCGACAAGTCTTTCAAGTGCGACTTGTGGATTGTCAATACTCCAGAGCCTATCAAGGTGAAGGCCACGCTGTTGCGCGAAGCCCAACTCTATGGTGATACGCTTAGGCCTGGCGACGGACTTGTCGTCAGCACCGCCTTGAAAGCCGTAGCCGATGTAGACTTCAGTGACGGACATTTCGATTATCAGCGCTGGCTGCGTGTCAATCACTATGATGCGACCGCTTATGTATGGCAAGACTGGCAACGCGAGCAAATCAAAATAAGCAATTTGCCAACCATGGAGAAAATACGCATGCGTGCAACGATGTGGCGTGGCAACTTGCAGGAAACTTACAGGCGTCTGGGTCTTGAAGACAGGACATTGGCACTCATTAGTGCGATGACTATTGGCGACAAGAGTCTCCTCGACGACCAAATGCGTGACGAATACTCCATTTCCGGTGCAAGTCACATCCTGGCTTTGAGCGGTTTGCATCTGATGGTGTTGTTTGCGATAGTCAATTACATTATGAATGGCATCGCCAAGTTTCTGATTGGTTACACCGGAGGCAAAGGAAGACTCACCATCAAATTCATTAAGGCCCTCTTGTTGTTTGGGTTGATATGGGGATTTACTATCCTTGTCGGACTTTCGCCCAGCATTACGAGAGCCGCGACCATGATTAGCCTGTATGCAGTTGTCGATTTAGACAACAGACCACATCAGCCATTCAATACATTGGCGTTTACAGCCCTGGTAATCCTTCTCTTCAATCCCTTATCCTTGTGGGATGTTGGATTTCAGTTGTCTTTTATGGCCGTTTTGGGTATCTTCTTCTTTCAACCCAAGCGCCGACTCAACTGGTTTCTGTCACTGTTGTGGCTCTCCTTGTCAGCCCAGCTGGCGGTGGCACCATTGCTGTTATACCATTTCGGCCGGTTGTCCTGTTATTTCCTTCTCGCCAACATTGTGGTGGTGCCTTGCGCGTACATTATAGTTTATTCCGCATTTGCCGTATTGCTCCTTACCCCTGTCGCCATAATCCAACGGTGGATGGTGGCCATTCTCACTTCTGCCGCCCATATCATGGACAGCAGCGTGAGGGGAATTGCCATGCTGCCCGGCGCTTCTATCGAAAATATTCATTTTGATGGCGTTCAGGTCGTTGCTCTTTATGTGTTAATCATTTGTGTGTATCGCATATTTTGTCTAACTTTGCATTCCAAATGATGAGTCGATATTTTATTTATCTTAGTTTTGACGGAACCGCCTATCATGGTTGGCAGATACAGCCCAATGGAATATCTGTACAGCAGGTTCTTCAAGAACGATTGTCCACGCTGTTGAGAGGCACCATCGAGGTGGTGGGAGCCGGTCGCACCGATGCTGGCGTCCATGCCCATTTGATGGTTGCTCATTTTGATTATGACGGCCAGCTCGATGGAGCCCAACTGGCTTATAAGTTGAACCGGATGATGCCACGCGATATAGCCATACACCACGTGAGGAAAGTCGCAGACGATTTGCATGCACGTTTCTCTGCCGTCAAGCGCACCTATCATTATTATATACATACCCATCGCAATCCTTTCCATCGTTTTTATTCCTTGGAGATGCCTTATCGGCTTGATTTCGAAGCTATGAATGAGGCAGCCCGGCTGCTGCTCGATGTCAAGGATTTCGGCTCCTTCTGCAAGGCAGGCGCTGATGTCAAGACTACGTTGTGCGACTTGACCAAGGCCGAATGGATTAAGATGGAGGAGCCTGGCTGCTGGTATTTCGAGATTAGCGCCAACCGTTTCTTGCGTAATATGGTGCGTGCCGTGGTTGGCACATTGGTCGAGGTAGGACGTGGTCGTATGACTCTGGATGAGTTCCGGGCGGTTGTAGCTTCCGGTAGCCGTAAAAATGCGGGCGAGAGCATGCCTGCTCATGCCCTTTTCCTCTGGGATATAGTTTATTAAATATATAAGTGATGGTCTGGTTAAGTCTTGCTTTCCTTTCAGCGTTGCTGTTAGGTTTTTATGACACATGTAAGAAGAAATCTCTCGATGGCAATGCAGTCATCCCCGTTCTTTTCCTTAACACCCTGTTTTCTTCTGTTATCTTCTTGCCCTTTATTCTTTTGTCCGCAAACTCCCATCTGTTAGAGGGGAGTATGTTTTACGTACAGTCCCAGGGTTGGGAGGTACACAAGTATATCCTGCTCAAGAGTTGTATCGTCCTGTCGTCATGGACGCTTGGCTATTTTGCCATGAAGCATCTGCCGCTTACCATCGTTGGCCCCATCAATGCTACCCGCCCCGTGATGACGTTGATAGGTGCGCTGCTACTCTTTGGCGAGCGACTCAATGTGTGGCAATGGGTGGGTGTGGTCTTTGCCATCATCTCTTTCTTTATGCTGAGCCGCAGCAGCAAGAAGGAAGGCATCGACTTCAAGCACAACATCTGGATAATCTTTCTTGTCGGCGCAGCGCTGTTGGGTGCCGCCAGCGGACTGTACGACAAGTATCTTATGGCACCTGTCGATAATGGCGGCCTCGCGCTCAACAGTATGACCGTACAGAGCTGGTACAATCTTTACCAGATGGCCATGATGGGTATCGTCCTTCTCATCTGGTGGTGGAAGAGGGGGAAGACCGAGCGCTTCAGATGGAGTTGGTACATCGTGTTCATCTCCGTATTTCTCTGCGCCGCCGACTTTGTCTATTTCTATGCCTTGAGCCTTCCTGCCGCCATGATTTCCATCGTTTCCATGGTACGCCGCAGTTCGGTTATCGTCAGTTTCATGTGTGGAGCCTTGCTTTTCCACGAGAAGAACCTGAAGTCTAAAGCCATAGACTTGCTGTTGGTGCTTGTGGGCATGGTCTTTTTGTGGATAGGAGGTCATTAAAAAATCAAAAAAACATGCATCCACTTTGCCTTTTGCCATATTTCTTGTAACTTTGTACATAAATAACCACATTATTATGTCACGAAACATATTCAAAGGCTTGGGTATTGCCCTGATAACTCCCTTTACACAAGACGGTGAAGTAGATTATGCTGCGTTACAGCGCCTGATACGATATCAATTGGATAACGGTGCCGATTTTTTCTGTATTCTTGCAACCACTGGAGAGGCACCTTGTCTCTCTCGTGATGAAAAAGACAAGATAACGGAGGTCGTTAAAGAGATTACAAATGGCAGAGTGCCTATCCTTAAATATTGTGGTGGCAATAATACTCGTGAGGTTGTTGCCGAAATACAGGAAACCGACTGGTCTGGAATTGATGGCATTCTCAGTATCTGCCCGTATTACAACAAGCCCTCACAAGAGGGGCTTTACCAGCATTTCAAGGCAATAAGCCAGGCAAGCCCTCTACCCATCGTTTTGTATAACGTGCCAGGACGTACTGGCGTCAACATGAAGCCTGAGACTATCGTGCGCTTGGCGCGAGAGTGCCACAACATCGTGGGAGTCAAGGAGGCGAGCGGCTCGCTTGAGCAGGTGGATGAAATCATTAAGAACAAACCAGATGGCTTTGAGGTCATCAGCGGCGACGACGCACTTACGTTCTCTATGGTTGCAAGTGGCGCCATCGGCGTCATCTCTGTGATAGGCAATGCACTGCCCAAGGAGTTCTCGCGTATGATTAGACTTGAGTTCAAGGGCGAATACGACCCCGCCAGAACCATCCACCACCGTTTTACCGAACTTTATAAACTGCTCTTTGTCGATGGCAACCCTGCAGGAGTCAAGGCTCTGCTCAACGACATGGGATATATCGAAAATGTATTGCGTCTGCCTTTGGTCCCCACTACCATTGCGACCAAGGAGAAGATGGCCAACATTCTCAAGGAGCTTCGCATATAGGACGAGACTTCATTATAAGATACGAAAGAGGGATATGCTGTCGGCATATCCCTCTTTCGTATCTCTATTTGGCTTATACTTCGGTAAGTTCACCAGCTATAGAGTGAGCCATCAGCTCTCTGATTTTCTCGGAGTCATCGTATCTCCCTTGCAGATACATCAACTTGGTGGCGGCAGCCTCTACGGTGCTGTCTCTGCCAGAGATGATGCCCGCCTGAAGCAGTTGCCGTCCCGTATCATACCTTCCCATTTCCACCTTGCCCGATATACATTGGCTAATGTTGACCACCACCACGCCGCGATTGCTCGCCTCGCGCAGTTCATTGATAATCCATGGATAGTGAGGTGCATTTCCGCTGCCATAACTGCGCATGATGATACCCCGGAGTTCGGGAGCCTCAAGCACGTGCTTCACTATATTCTCGTCTATACCCGGGAAGAGGGAGAAGATGATGACATTGCGGTCCATCTCCTTGTGCACGATAAGCGGTTTGCTGTAGTCGGGGCTAAGGATGTGATGGGTGTGGAAGGTGAAATCGACTCCCGCATCGCAGAGGTGCGGGTAGTTGAACGAGTCAAAAGCGTTGAACCCGTCGGCATTCTGCTTGGTGGCACGGTTGCCTCGCAGCAGATGGCCGTTGAAGTAGATACACACCTCGGGCACCATCGGGGTGCCGTCTGGACGATAGGTCGACGCCAGTTCTATACTCGTCAGGATATTCTCCTTGCCGTCGGTGCGCAACTGGCCCAATGGCAGCTGGCTTCCGGTTAGGATTACCGGCTTGGTGAGGTTCTCTAAGAGGAAAGATAGGGCCGAAGCGGTGTAGGCCATGGTGTCTGTACCATGCAGGATGACAAAGCCGTCATACATATCATACTGTTCACCGATGATAGAGACCAGCTTTATCCATGAGTCAGTGCTCATGTCGCTCGAATCTATTGGCGGATTGAACTGATAGATGTCTATATCAGTCTTGATATATTGGAATTCCGGCAAATGCTCTTTAAGATGCTTAAAATCCAATGGCTCCAGGGCGCCGGTAGCGGGGTTTACACCCATTCCAATGGTGCCACCGGTGTAAATGAGCAGTACTTTTCCTTTTTTTCTCATCATTAAGAATGTAAAGATGATTTGTCAAAATCATATATTCCATGCAAATTTACATTTTTTTTGGTTCTTGCACAAAAAAAATCAGTACATTTGCAACCAAAATAACATATTAATTGATTTATTGTATGAAACAATTTATGGATGCCGATTTCCTTCTCGACACGGAGACGGCCAAACATCTTTACCATGACCACGCTGCCAAGATGCCAATTATCGATTATCATTGTCATCTTGACCCTAAAATGGTGGCCGACAATCATCAGTTTTCAAGCATTACCGAATTGTGGCTTGGAGAGGACCATTACAAGTGGCGCGCTATGCGTACCAATGGCATTGATGAAAAATATATTACCGGTGATGCTTCCGATTGGGAGAAGTTTGAGAAATGGGCTGACACTATTTCCTACTGCTACCGCAATCCGTTGTATCACTGGACTCACCTTGAACTTCGTTCGGGTTTTGGCATAGACAAGGTGCTCAGCCCAGCCACTGCGCGCGAAATCTATGACGAATGTAATGAGAAACTCAAGCTCCCCGAGTTTTCGGCACGCGGACTGATGTCCCGCTTCAATGTTGAGTGCGTCTGCACAACCGACGACCCCATAGATGACCTGACTTATCATAAGCAAGTCAAGGAAAGCGGTTTCCAGATTCACATGTTGCCCGCCTGGCGCCCCGACAAGGCCATGAATATTGACAAGGTGGGCTTTGCCGATTATGTGCAGACACTGGGTGAGAAGGCCGGCGTGAACATCGTCCACTTCAAGGATATGGTTGATGCCCTCCAGAAGCGTCATGACTATTTCAACGCCTGCGGATGCCGTCTTTCCGACCATGGCATTGATGAGTTCTACGACGAGCCATACACCGCGTCACAGATTGAGACCATCTTCTCCAAGGCCATGCGTGGCATGAGTCTGTCGACATTGGAGATTCGCCAGTTCAAGCATTGCTTCCTTACCCTTAGTGCTGAAATGGACGCTGCCGACGACTGGACACAGCAGTACCATTATGGCCCTATCCGCAACAACAATACGCGTATGTTCAACGCCATAGGCCCCGATACGGGCTTCGACTCCATCGGCGAGTTCAATACCGCTACGGCTATGTCTCATTTCTTTGACCATCTCAATAGCGAGGGCAAACTTACCCGCACCATCATCTACACTCTCAACCCCTGCGCCAATGAGATGATAGCCGCGATGATAGGCAACTTCCAGGATGGCAGCGAGCCGGGCAAGATGCAGTTTGGTGCTGGCTGGTGGTTCAACGACCAGCTCGACGGAATGACCCGCCAGATGAACGCCTTGTCCAACCTGGGTCTCCTGTCAAGGTTTGTGGGCATGCTGACCGACTCTCGCTCGTTCCTGAGCTATCCCCGTCATGAGTACTTCCGTCGTCTGCTGTGCAATCTGTTAGGTACAGACGTGGAGCGAGGACTTATACCCAATGACGAGGAACCCTTGGCACGCATGGTGGAGGACATCTCCTACAACAATGCTCGCAGATATTTCAGATTCTATTGATACCGTCCAGACCGAAGATAAACAGAGAGGGCTTGCAGCATCATGTTGCAAGCCCTTTTTATCTTTTGGCATGGCGGCATTGTCATTTGCCCTGTTCTTGATAGTAGATGGCGGCAGCGAGAGTCGGGATGTGCGTTTGCTGCATATCATGGTCTTGTTGTGCGAGCAACGCAATATATATCCGTAAAAACCAAAAATATCTGAGGTCTCATTAAAGATAATTCCGTGGTTTGATTTATGGTTTTCACACTTTGATACCGTCTTTTCACGTCATGATTTTGTGGTTTCGCGCTTTGCAATCAACTTGTATCTTATCTCCAACTGAAATGGCGCCTCTGCGGGGTCAGGGGCGCTGGTTGGGGTAGAGATGGTGGTCGCCATAGAACGGGCGGTTGTTGTCATACCACGCCTGTTGTACATCGACCTGGATGGAAAACGACGGACTGAAGTTGTATTTGGCACCGATACCGATGACATTGGCACCGGGAGTGGCAAAGCCATAACCCGTACGCATGGAGAAGGGTAGGGCGCTGTAGCCCCAATAGCCATATCCGGGCATACCATAACGATTGAAGAAGGAGTTATAGTTGTTGGCTATCGAGAGCTGGCCATAGGCATAGAGTTCCCACTTCTCATTGATTTTGTAACCCAGAATGCCATAGAGACCGACATCACGGTAGGCGTCGCCGCCCCAAGTGGTGTTGTTGAAGTAAATGCCGGCCGCACCCCATAACTTGCCGTCGCGCGTAAGGGGCGCGAGATAGGCGGCATTGATGTTCTGGCCGAAGCCGCCACGATGAGGGGCGTGTTTGCCCAGTGTGGCAAAGGCGCTGAAGTCGAGCGCGAGGTTGAGCCCCTCATGCATGCCGCCGACGTAGGTATCGACACTGGGCTCGGGTTGGGCAAGTTCGGTATTCAGAAGCCGTGGCTCGCCATTGTAGATGCGTGGTGCCTGTCCTATATAATATAAGGTGTCGCCGGGAAGCAACCATTCGTTGCGCATATTGTCTGCACTGTGGAGCGGACCACGTGCTATACGCTGTGCAAATATGGCGTGGCTCATGCTGAAGAGCCATATTAAAAGCATAATTCGTTTCATAACGGCAAAATTAATAGTTTCGGATAACTTATCAGCAACTTCGAGGCAAAAAAAGTTGGTTTTGTTTGCCTTGTTAACCTAATTTATGTTACCTTTGTAAATTATAGAGTTTTTATTAATCACTAATATAACGATAGAAATGGGTTTTTTGAAGTCATTATTAGGCTTGGGTGGTGACGATGCTACCGCCAAGAACGACGATAACAAGAGTAAGGAATTTGACGTGCTCAAGTACGACGGCGTGCGCGCCCTCCGTATGGGTCAGAACGATTATGCGGTAAAGTGCTTTGAACATGCGCTCCAGATACATGATGACCTTGAGACCTGTGATTATCTCTCCCAGGCTTATCTGCGACTCGGCGACCTCGAGAGCTCCTACCAGTATCTCGGTCGTCTCGCCGAAGCCCAGCCCGACAATGAGCAGATTTGGCTGCGTATGGCCAATGTGGCCTATATGCGTGAAGACTACGACGCCCAGCAACAGATGAGCAACAAGGCTTTGGAAGTTAATCCTGAAAGTGCCGAAGCCCATTACTTGTTGGCCCAATCGTATGTAGGACAAGGCAACCCCATACTGGCAATAGCCATGCTTACCAAGGCAATAGCCATCAACGAGGCTTTCCTCAGTGCCAATCTGCTGCGTGGAGAGACCCTCCTGAAGATGGGCGACCTCGCCGGCGCCGAGGCTGATGTGGAACTGCTCATGGAAAAGGTGCCCGACAATGAGGATGCGCTGCTCCTGGCTGCCAGAGTGGCCAAGGCCAAGGATGACCTCGATGGCGCTTTGGCTTACTATGACCGCGTGATTGACGCCAATCCTTTCAGCGCCGCTGCCATGAAGGAGCGCGGAGCGGTGAAGTATGCCAAGGGCGACAAGGAAGGCGCCGAGGCCGACGCCCGTGCTGCGCTGGAACTGGAACCCGAACAGGTGGCCGATGTCAATGGCGACTATACCGCCCGCGGTACCGAGGACATACAGCGCAAGGTCGAAGAAGCCTATCGCAACAGCAATCCATTCGGTGTATAAGCCAGTAGGCTCAGTGAACGTGTCCACTGCGTAAACCGGGATGGTGGCCCTGCCGACGAACGGACGCAGTGTACTCTCCGGGTGCCCGGAACGGAGGGCGGCTGCAACAGCGATGACCGCAATGGTGATGGCCAGCGTGGCGACAATTGCAGATAATTCAAAAAAAACTATCGAAATGTTTGCATGGTTCACTGGAAAGTTATACTTTTGTATCGTAAACACAATAATAACGATAATATGATAGCAATGAACGCATACTTTTATGGCTTTTACTTTTACTTTGCAAGCAATTGTGAAGCGGGAAGTTGCGTATAAAATCAACTTAGGATATTAACATAACAGTAATCCCGCTTCAAGCCTATTGGAGCGGGATTTTTGCATAAATAAAAGATACGAATGAAGAGAGTAGCAATACAGGGAGTAATCGGGTCGTTTCATGATATAGCGGCACATCAGTATTTCGAAGGAGAACAGTTGCAAATCATCTGCTGCTCAACCTTCGAACAGATATTCGAGAATATCAGACGTGACCCCACCGTGATTGGCTTTCTCGCCATTGAGAACACGATAGCTGGCTCGTTGCTGCATAATTATGAACTGCTGCGCTCGTCGGGTACTACCATCGTGGGCGAACACCGTCTGCACATCCAGCATGCCATCTGCTGTCTGCCCGACGACGACTGGACCAGCGTGACCGAGGTCCACTCGCACCCCGTGGCGCTGATGCAGTGCCGCAACTTTCTCTCCAACCATCCTGGTATCAAGGCTGTGGAAGGCGAGGACACCGCGGGGAGTGCCGAATACATCAGCCGTAACCGCTGCAAGGGTTGGGCGGCGATCTGCCATGCCGATGCCGCCAGGCTCTATGGCATGAAGGTGCTGGAAGACCATATCGAGGACAACAAGCACAACTTTACCCGCTTTCTGGTGGTATGCCATCCCAACAAGGCCGATTTCATGAGGCAGATAGAACATACCAACAAGTCGAGCCTCGTATTCTCGTTGTCCCACGAGGAAGGCAGTCTGTCCAAGGTGCTTACTATTCTCTCCTTCTACGACATCAACCTGACTAAGATACAGTCTCTGCCCATCATCGGGCATGAGTGGGAATATCTCTTCTATGTCGATGTGACCTTCGACAATCTCACGCGTTACCGCCAGTCGATAGACGCCATTATACCACTGACTAAAGAACTACAAATAATCGGAGAATATGAACAACATTAAACCAGCCAGCCGCCTGGATGCGGTACAGGAATATTACTTCAGTCGGAAACTCAAGGAAGTGGCACGACTCAATGCTGAAGGACAGGATATCATAAGTCTTGCTATAGGCAGCCCCGACCAGCCGCCTTCGCCCCAGACCATCGACACACTCTGCGAGGTGGCTCATGACCCGTCGGCCCACGGCTACCAGCCCACGATGGGTACGATGGAACTGAGGAAGGCTATGGCAGACTTCTACCACAGATGGTACGGCGTGGAGGTAGACGCCGCCAGTGAGGTGCAGCCCCTGATAGGCAGCAAGGAAGGTATACTGCATATCACTCTCGCCTTTGTCAATCCTGGAGACGAGGTGCTGGTGCCCAATCCAGGCTATCCTACCTATACCTCGCTCAGCAAGATACTCGGTGCCAAGGTGGTCAACTATAATCTGGACGAAGATAATGGCTGGCAGCCCGATTTCGAAGAACTGGAGCGCAGAGACCTGTCGCGCGTGAAACTGATGTGGACCAATTATCCCAACATGCCCACCGGCGGCGATGCCCGCATGGAAACGTACCGCAAGCTGGTCGACTTTGCCCGCCGCCATGACATCGTAGTGGTCAACGACAACCCCTACTCGTTTATCCTCAACGAGCATCCCCTGTCTCTGCTCCAAGTGGAAGGCGCCAAGGACTATTGTATAGAGCTCAACTCGATGTCGAAGGGCTACAACATGCCAGGATGGCGTGTGGGAATGTGTGTGTCAAACCCACAGTTCATCAGTTGGATACTGAAAATCAAGAGCAATATAGACAGCGGTACCTTCCGCGGACTGCAACTTGCTGCGGCGGAGGCCCTGACAACCAATACCGAAGAGTGGCACAGAGAATATAATATCAACGTGTATCGCCGTCGCCGCGAAATAGCCGAGCGCATCATGCAGGCTTTGGGCTGTACTTATGACGACAGTCAGGTGGGTATGTTTCTTTGGGGAAAAATCGCTGACAAGTATGCCAATGCCGAGCAACTCACCGAAAGGGTGCTGCACGGGGCCCGTGTCTTCATCACACCAGGATTCATATTTGGCAGCAATGGCGAACGCTATGTGAGAATTTCGCTCTGCGCCCAGGACGATAAGATGCAGGAAGCGCTGAGACGCATCGGCGGTCTGGCATGGTGATGATAAATAACGATAAAACAACACATTAAAAATACGAATAATATGGAATTGGATCTTCTCCCTCTTAATCTGCCGAGCGATAACGAACGCCCGTTGGTCATAGCCGGTCCTTGTTCGGCTGAAAGTGAAGAACAGGTAATGGAAACAGCCCGACAGCTGGCTGCTAAAGGATGTCATAACTTCCGCGCCGGTGTGTGGAAACCCCGAACCAAGCCAGGTGGTTTTGAAGGTAAAGGCGAAGAGGCGTTGCCCTGGTTGCAACGTGTCAAGAAAGAGACCGGCATGCTTGTATCTACCGAAGTGGCAAAGCCCGAGCATGTGGAACTCTGTCTGAAATATGGCATAGACATCCTGTGGGTAGGCGCACGCACAGCAGCCAATCCCTTTGCCATGCAGGACTTGGCAGACGCGCTCAAAGGAGTGGATGTGCCCGTGTTTGTCAAGAACCCCGTCAACCCTGACCTGGAACTCTGGATTGGCGCCATGGAGCGTATCAATCAGGCAGGCATCAAGCGTATGGCTGCCATTCATCGCGGCTTTTCCAGCTTTGATAAAAAGATTTACCGAAATCTGCCTATGTGGCAGATACCTATGGAGTTGCATCGTCGCATCCCCACGCTTCCCATCATCTGTGACCCCAGCCACATCGGCGGTCGTCGCGAACTGATTGCCCCCTTGTGCCAACAGGCTATGGACCTGGGCTTTGATGGTCTGCTGGTCGAAAGTCACTGCTCTCCTGATGAAGCATGGAGCGATGCCAAGCAACAAGTGACGCCAGAAGTATTGGATTATATATTAAGTTTATTGATAGTGAGAGACGAACATGTAACCACCGAAGGCATAACGCTCTTGCGCAAGCAGGTGGACGAACTGGACAACGAGTTAATGAACCTTCTGTCGAAGCGAATGCGTGTATGCCGCGAGATAGGTCAGTACAAAAAGGAGCACAACATGACTGTATTCCAGGCCAACCGCTATTCGGAAATTTTGGACAAGCGTGGCGCGCAAGGTGCGCTGTTGGGTATGTCGCCAGAGTTTATCGCGCAGGTTTTTGAACACGTACACGAAGAGAGCGTGCGCCAACAGGTAGAAATCATCAACCACTAAAACGGCAAGAAAGAGAATAACAGCATCTATGAAGATATTGATTATGGGAGCAGGGAAGATGGGGAGTTTCTTCATCGACCTGCTCAGCTTTGAGCACGAGGTTGCGGTATATGAGAAGGACGCCAAACGCATGCGGTTTACATATAATTGCCAGCGGTTTACGTCTCTTGATGAAATAAAAGGTTTTGCCCCAGAACTGGTTATCAATGCGGTGACGGTGAAGTATACCATACCTGCATTCAGAGAGGTCATTCCATATCTGCCGGAAGACTGCATCCTGAGCGATATCAGCTCGGTCAAGACTGGGTTGAAGGAATTCTATGAGAGTACGCATCACCGCTATGTGTCTACCCACCCGATGTTTGGCCCGACCTTTGCCAATCTGAACCAACTGTCGGAAGAGAATGCCATCATCATCAGCGAAGGCGACTATATGGGACGTATCTTCTATAAAGACATCTATGCTCGGCTGGGACTGAACATATACGAATATACCTTTGAAGAACATGACAAGACAGTGGCATATTCACTGAGTATACCTTTCGTCAGTACGTTTGTGTTTGCGGCGGTCATGAAGCATCAAGACGCTCCCGGCACCACGTTCAAGCGGCATATGCGCATCGCCAAAGGCGTATTAAGCGAGGACGACTACCTGCTCCAGGAAATTCTGTTCAATCCCTACACCCATGACCAGGTGTCACAAATACGCAGCGAGTTGAAGGAACTGCTCGAAATCATTGACAATCGTGATGCGGATGGGATGAAGGAATATCTCACCAAAATCAGGAAGAATGTAAAGGACTAAAAGACACGGGAGGGGTATGTGTAGTCTGCTGGCTCTGCTGATGGGCATTTTAACGATGGTCGAACTGAATTGCGAAAATCTCTTTGATTGTCGTCATGACAGTTTGAAGGAAGATACTGAGTATCTGCCTACGAGTTATCGTCACTGGACTCCTTACAGATATTGGACCAAGCTGAACCACATCGGTCAGGAAATTATCGCATGTGGAGAGTATCGCGGCAGGTTTGAAATCCCCGACCTGGTGGCCTTGACCGAGGTCGAAAACGACAGTGTGCTTTTTGACCTCACCCGTCGTTCCATACTGCGTCAGGCTCGTTACGAATATGTAATGACCTCTTCGCCCGACGTGCGTGGCATCGATGTGGCGCTGCTGTATTCTCCGTTTACGTTCAAGCTATTGGACAGTTATGCCATACGTATAGAACCGATGAAAGGGATGAAGCCCACGCGCGATATATTGTATGCCAAGGGTTTGACGATAGCGGATGACACGCTGCATGTCTTTGTGGTGCATGCGCCAAGCCGCTCGGGAGGTGAGAAGGAAACTCTGCCTCATCGAATGTGCGTGGCTGCCAAGCTGTTGGAATCGACAGACTCGGTGCTGGCCATCTCGCCATCGGCAAGGATACTGATAGCCGGTGATTTCAATGATACCGAGAAAGACAGGTCGGTCAAGAAAATCGTGGGGCATGGTTTGGTGGAGCTCTCGACTCAACTGCACACCGCCAATGGTGCAAAGGGAACTTATAGGTTTCGCGGGAGATGGCAGAGTCTGGACCATATTTTCGGTACGCGTCCTATGTGGGACGACTGGATAGGTGCTGAGCTGGGTGCCTTCAAGTTCCTGCTCACTGAAGACAAGAAATATGGTGGCGTGCAACCTCGTCGCAATTACATAGGAATGAAGTATCAGAATGGATACAGTGACCATCTGCCTCTGATAGTACGTTTCAAAATTCGTGGCAATTAGTGTGTTTTCATCTGCTTTTATTTGGAACATATATGAGTTTTCCCTATATTTGCAGATGATTAACAATATAATATAAGGTATTATGAAAAAGTGGATTTATTCATCGGCGATTTTGGCGTTTTCCATTATCGTTCTGGGGCTTTGCCTGAAGTGTGGTATAGATGACTTCGCCAACAAAGACCGTAAGGTTACGGTTAAGGGACTGGCTGAGAAGGAAGTGGAAGCAGACAAGGTGACATGGCCAATCCTGTTTAAGGAAACGGGTAATGACCTGCCGGCTTTGTATGATGATATTGCCAACAAACAGGCACGGATAATCAAGTTTCTGCATGAGTCGGGACTGAATGACAAGGACATTACAATAAATGCATCCAAGGTGGTGGACCTCAATGCAGACCAATATTCGTCTAACAACAAGCCTTACCGCTACGTCATCACAGCCATTATGACCGTGACTTCACGCAATGTCAAACTGGTAAGGGGCATTATAGCCAAGCAAAGTGTGCTCTTGAAGCAGGGGATAGCCATCGTCGGGGGCGATTATGAAAATCCGACGGTATACGAGTACGTCTCCTTCACGTCAATGAAGCCGAAAATGATGGAAGAGGCTATACACAATGCGGAGAAAACGGCACAGCAATTTGCTGAAAACAGCCATTCCAATCTGAACAAGATAATCAGTGCCGACCAGGGGCAGTTCAGCATCGAGGACAGGGACCAGAACACTCCTTGGATTAAAAAAGTGAGAGTTGTCACTACGATAACTTTCTCTCTCAAGGACTGAAAATCGCACGATTGTACCAATATTATTGCACATATCTATATATATGTGTGCGCGAGGATAGCGCGGATGTTTTAAAATTTTATAAAACATCCACGCTATTCATCTTTTTGTACCAATAATTCGTTATTTTTGCAATAAAAATATACAAAACAATGTTTGAGAATTTAAGTGACAGACTGGAACGCTCCTTCAAGATACTTAAAGGTGAAGGAAAAATCACGGAAATTAACGTTGCAGAAACTCTGAAGGATGTTCGCCGCGCATTGGTAGATGCAGACGTGAACTATAAAGTAGCTAAGCAATTTACAGATACAGTCAAGCAGAAAGCGCTTGGCATGAATGTGCTTACAGCGGTAAAGCCAGGTCAGCTGATGGTGAAACTTGTTCACGACGAGTTGGCAGAACTGATGGGTGGAGAGGCCGTTGAACTGAAGCTCAATGGCAAGCCTTCCGTTATCTTAATGTCGGGATTGCAGGGCTCTGGTAAAACTACTTTTACTGGTAAACTTGCAAACAGGCTGAAGACCAACAATGGTAAGAAACCTTTGCTCGTGGCTTGCGACGTCTATCGTCCTGCTGCTATTGAGCAGCTTAAGGTTGTTGCGGCCCAGATTGGTGTGCCTGTCTATACCGAAGAAGGTAACAAGGATGTAGTAGAGATTGCGCTCCATGCCATCCACGAGGCCAAGGCTAAAGGCTATGACCTGGTTATCGTCGATACAGCCGGTCGTCTGGCTGTTGACGAAGAGATGATGGATGAAATCTCTCGTCTCAAGGATGCTGTTAATCCTGATGAGACTCTTTTTGTGGTTGACTCTATGACCGGCCAGGATGCAGTTAATACCGCGAAGGAGTTTAACCAAAGACTTGACTTTGACGGTGTTGTACTGACTAAGCTCGATGGTGATACTCGTGGTGGTGCTGCCCTCAGTATCCGTACGGTTGTCAACAAGCCTATCAAGTTCATCGGTACAGGTGAGAAGATGGAGGCTATTGATGTCTTCTATCCCGAGCGTATGGCTGACCGTATCCTCGGTATGGGTGACGTGGTCAGCTTGGTTGAGCGAGCTCAGCAGCAGTATGACGAAGAAGAAGCCAAGCGTCTCCAGAAGAAAATCCAAAAGAATCAGTTTGACTTTAATGACTTCCTCAACCAGATTAACCAAATCAAGAAGATGGGTAACCTGAAGGATTTGGCCAGTATGATTCCTGGAGTTGGCAAAGCAATCAAGGATATTGATATCGATGACAATGCGTTTAAGGGTATTGAGGCCATCATTTATAGTATGACTCCTGAAGAGCGTAGTAATCCAGGTATCTTGAATACAAGCCGTCGCCAGCGCATCGCCAAAGGTTCCGGAACGAATATTCAAGAGGTGAACAGACTGATTAAGCAGTTTGACCAGACACGTAAAATGATGAAGATGGTTACTGGTGGTGGTATGAAGGGTATGATGAGCCGTATGAAGGGAATGCCCGGAATGCCTAAAATGTAATAATGTATGGCCGAATATAAAATAATTGATGGAAAGGCAACTTCCATTGCCATTAAAAAGGAAATTGCTGAAGAAGTAGAGCGTATCGTTGCCGCTGGAGGTAAACGCCCTCATCTGGCAGCTGTGCTCGTTGGTCACGATGGTGGTAGCGAAACCTACGTCAAGAACAAGGTTATTGCCTGCGAGCAGTGCGGATTTGTTTCGTCGTTGATTCGTTATGAAGAAGACGTGACAGAAGAAGAGTTGTTGGCATGTGTAAATCGTCTGAATTCGGATGAAGATATTGATGGATTTATCGTGCAGCTTCCCCTGCCTAAGCACATTGACGAGCAGAAGATTATTATGGCTATCGACTATCGTAAGGATGTTGACGGATTTCATCCCATCAACGTTGGTCGCATGTCGATAGGCTTGCCGTGCTTCGTCTCTGCGACTCCATTGGGTATACTTACGTTGCTGCGCCATTACAATATAGAGACATCTGGAAAGAAGTGTGTCGTGCTCGGGCGAAGTAACATCGTCGGAAAGCCCATGGCCCAGCTCATGATGCAGAAACAATATGGCGATTGTACTGTTACCGTCTGCCACTCCCATTCCCAAAATCTCAAAGAGGAGTGTGAGCAGGCGGATATCATCATTGCTGCCATCGGCAGACCGCATTTCGTTACAGCAGATATGGTGAAACCTGGAGCGGTTATAGTCGACGTGGGCACAACGCGCGTTCCAGATTCAAGCAAGAAAAGTGGCTTCAAACTTACCGGAGATGTCGATTTCGAGAATGTGGCGCCACTTGCATCGTATATAACTCCAGTTCCAGGTGGGGTGGGCCCAATGACGATTTGTTCCTTAATGAAGAACACTCTGTCAGCCGGCAAAAAGGAATTTTACAAATGACAGCGCACGATTATTACCAGCAAGGCAACGAATATCGTAGACAAGGCGATTGGCAAAAGGCCATGAACTGTTATCTTGAGGCAATTGCCTTGGATGGAGATTCTCCTGCCGTTGAAGCTAAGGCGATGCTGGATGATATATTGAACTTCTATAACAAGGACGCATATAATCCTTAAATACTATATTATTATGAGCAAAATCAAGGGTGCTATCGTAGTCAATACTGACAGATGCAAGGGATGTCAATTGTGCATTGTCGCTTGCCCGAAGAATGTTATTGCATTGGCTCAGAAGAAAGTGAACGTACATGGCTATCCCTATGTCGAAGCAGTTAATCCTGACGACTGTATTGGGTGTGCAAGTTGTGGTATTGTCTGTCCTGACGGTTGCATAACTGTCTATAAGAAAAAAATGGAGGAATGATTATGGCAGAACAGGAAGTAAAATTAATGAAAGGAAATGAAGCTATTGCTCATGCAGCAATACGTTGCGGTGCTGATGGCTTCTTCGGTTATCCAATTACTCCACAGACAGAAATCATAGAGACGCTCTCTGTGTTGAAGCCATGGGAGACAACGGGAATGGTTGTTCTTCAGGCCGAGAGCGAGGTGGCTTCTATCAACATGGTTTATGGCGGTGCGGGAGCCGGAAAGAAGGTATTCACGACTTCTTCATCACCTGGTGTGTCGCTAATGCAGGAGGGAATCAGCTATATGGCTGGTGCAGAGATACCCGGTGTCTTTGTAAACGTTCAGCGTGGAGGCCCTGGCCTCGGAACCATCCAGCCCAGTCAGAGTGATTATTTCCAGTCAACCCGAGGGGGGGGCAATGGTGATTACTATGTGATTGTGCTTGCGCCTAACTCTGTTCAGGAAATGGCAGACTTCATGGACCTCGCTTTTGATTTGGCTTTCAAGTATCGCAACCCAGCTATGATTTTGTCGGATGGCGTTATAGGCCAGATGATGGAAAAGGTAGTCCTTCCGCCTATGAAGCCACGCCGCACGGAGGAAGAGATACGACGAGAATGTCCATGGGCAACCATCGGCAGGACTTCCGACCGAGACATTAATATTATGACATCGCTCGAGTTGCAGTCTGAGGTAATGGAGCAGCGCAATATACATCTTCAGAAGAAGTATGACATAATCAAGGAGAATGAAGTCAGATTTGAGAAGACCAACCTTGACGATGCCGATTATGTCATTGTCGCTTTCGGCAGTGTAGCCCGAATCTCGGAAAAGGCTGTCGAGTTGGCGCGCGAAGAAGGTATAAAGGTAGGACTGTTCCGCCCGATTACCTTGTGGCCCTTCCCGGAAAAGGAGATCGCCGAGTTGGCCAAGACCAAGAAAGGCTTCTTGGTAGCAGAGTTGAACGCTGGCCAGATGATAGAGGACGTCCGCCTCGCCGTCAATGGTGAAACCAAGGTCGCGCATTTTGGCAGACTTGGTGGAATGGTGCCTGACCCTGAAGAGATTGTTAACGCATTAAAGGAGGAATTGCTATGAACAACGAAATAGTATCTCAAGAAAATCTTGTGTATCAGAAGCCAAATTTAATGAACGATACCACCATGCACTATTGTCCCGGCTGCTCGCATGGAGTTGTTCACAAACTGGTTGCTGAAGTAATCGAAGAAATGGGATTGGCAGAAAAGACCGTCGGAGTATGTCCTGTGGGATGCGCGGTCTTCGCCTATCGTTATTTGGATATCGACTGGCAGGAAGCAGCCCACGGCCGAGCTCCAGCAGTTGCCACTGGCATCAAGCGCTTATGGCCCGACAGACTCGTGTTTACCTACCAGGGCGATGGAGATATGGCATGTATCGGTACTTGTGAGACGATACATGCGCTCAATCGCGGCGAGAATATTGCAATGATATTCATCAACAATGCCATTTATGGTATGACCGGCGGACAGATGGCCCCGACCACCCTTGTAGGCCAGAAGACAAGTACCTGTCCCTATGGACGTGACCCGGAAATCCACGGCTGGCCGCTGAATATAGCCGAGCTTGCCGCCCATCTCAAGGGAACCTGCTATGTCACTTGCCAGAGCGTCGAGAGTGTTGCGTCGATTCGCAAAGCTAAGATGGCCATCCGCAAGGCTTTCGAGGCATCCATGAAGGGTCTTGGCTCGTCGCTGGTAGAAATCGTTGCGACCTGTAACAGCGGATGGAAACTATCTCCAGTCAAGGCCAACGAGTGGATGAAGGAGAATATGTTTGCCAATTATCCCAAAGGCGACTTAAAGGATACGACGAATCTGTAAGTTGAATTATTAAAGGAAATCTATTATGAAAACAGAGATAATAATAAGTGGATTCGGAGGTCAGGGCGTTCTTTCTATGGGTAAGATACTTGCTTATTCCGGACTTATGGAGGACAAGGAAATCACCTGGATGCCCGCATACGGCCCAGAGCAGCGTGGTGGAACTGCCAATGTTACAGTTATTGTGAGCGACGAGCGCATCTCTTCTCCCATCTTGAGCAAGTATGATGTCGCCATTGTTCTGAACCAGCCTTCGCTTGACAAGTTCCTGCCCAGAGTGAAGAAGGGCGGCATCTTGATTTACGATGGATTTGGTATTGCCAATGCGCCAGTAAGAGACGATATTCAGATTTATCGCATCGATGCCATGGACAAGGCAGCAGAGATGAAGAATACCAAGGTGTTCAACATGATAGTCCTCGGAGGTCTGCTCAAAGTATGCCCAGTTGTCAGCACCGAAGGATTGAATAAGGCCCTGTACAAAAGCCTTCCCGAGCGCCATCACAAGTTGATTCCTCTCAACATGGAAGCCGTAGAAGAGGGTATGAAGATTATCCAGAAAATCTAAATCCTGCAGCGCAGAACTTTAGAGTCTATAATAAAAAGGTTAAAAGCTATAGCTTTTGACCTTTTTTCTTTTTTTTAACCGCATTATTCTTTGTTTGGTTAAAATTAGTGTTATCTTTGCAACATCAACAATATAATGAAAAACTATTAAAGATAATGGAAAGAACTTGGAGATGGTTTGGCAAGAACGACAAGATTACTCTTGCCATGTTAAGGCAGATAGGTGTGCAAGGTATTGTCACCGCGCTTCACGATGTGCCTAACGGTGAGGTGTGGACGCGTGAGAAGATACACGACCTCAAGGCATATATCGAAAGTTATGGCATGCGATGGAGCGTTGTAGAGAGCCTTCCCGTGTCTGAATCAATAAAATACGCTGGCAAAGACCGCGATGAGCTGATTGAGAAGTATAAAGTCAGCCTTCGCAATTTATCTGCAGAGGGCATTCATACCATTTGTTATAATTTCATGCCTGTTCTCGATTGGGCGAGGACCGATTTGAGCCACCCCAATCCCAATGGCACCACCAATCTGTACTTCTCTCATGCCCAGTTTGCCTATTTCGACATCTGTATACTGCAGAGGGCAAATGCCAAGAAAGACTATTCACAAGAGGTCTTGGACGAGGTGGAAAAGCTGAAGCAGACCATGACTCCGGAAGACAACCATAATCTGGTGGAGAATATCATTGTAAAAACCCAAGGCTTCGTCTCAGGCAATATCTCTGAGGGCGACGAGCACCCCGTTGAACTCTTCCGCGAACTGCTTGACCTCTATAAAGGTATAACCAAGGAGCAGCTGCGCGAGAATATGCGCTACTTCCTGGAAGCCATCATGCCCGTCTGCAACGAATGTGACATGTATATGTGCGTGCACCCCGACGATCCACCTTTCCCCATTCTGGGTTTACCGCGTATCGTCACCAACAAGGAAGACATCCAATGGTTCCTTGATGCCGTAGATGATCCTCACAATGGCTTGACTTTCTGTGCAGGAAGCCTTTCTGCCGGAATTCACAACGACGTGGTAGAGATGGCGCGCCAGTTCAGCAGCCGCACTTGGTTTGTCCATCTGCGCTCTTGCCACATTTTCGACAACGGCGATTTCACCGAAGCCAGCCACTTGGGCGGTCGGGCAGACCTTATCGAGCTCGCCCGTATCTTTGAGAAGGAAAATCCCAACCTCCCCATGCGTGTAGACCACGGCATGACCATGTTGGGCGACGACGAGCGCGGCTATAACGCCGGTTACAGCTTCCTCGGGCGCATGTTTGCCATGGGGCAGGTCCAGGGCATATTGGCCACCGTCGACAGAGAGTTAGGAATAGAATACAGACAACCAGGTTTTTTTGAATAGTATGAACAATTTATTTGATATCCGCGATTATGTAGTAGTGATAACCGGCGGAACAGGCGTGCTGGGTCGCTGCATCGGAAAATACCTGGCACTCAATGGCGCAAAGGTAGTCCTCCTGGGACGCAAAGCCGAAGTTGGAGCAGAGATAGTAGCCGATGTCCAGGCCGAGGGCGGCAATGCCAAGTTTATGAAGTGTGATGTGATGAACCAGGAGATGGTTCAGGCCACTTGCGACGCCATTGTGGCAGAGTATGGTCGTGTCGACACGCTTCTCAATGCAGCCGGAGGCAACCAGAAGGGAGCCACAATCGGCCCCGAACAGAACTTCTTCGATTTGGATCCATCCCAGTTCCAGAGCGTACTCAATCTGAACCTCGTAGGCACCGTCATCCCCACCCAGGTGTTTCTCAAACCGATGGTGGCACAAGGCAAGGGCTCGATTATCAACTTCTCCTCTATGGCAGCCTTCCGCCCCCTGACCCGCGTGTGTGGCTATGCGGCAGCCAAGGCCGGCATCTCCAACTTCACCGAATACATGGCTCATGAGTGTGCCAAGAAGTTTGGCGAGGGAATAAGAGTCAACGCCATTGCGCCTGGTTTCTTCATCACCGACCAGAACCGTGCGCTGCTTACCAATCCCGATGGAACCTATACCCAGCGCGGTCAGGACGTGATACGACAGACTCCGTTCGGACGCATGGGTCAGCCAGAGGAGCTCTGTGGAACTATCCATTACCTGATGAGCGATGCCAGCAAGTTTGTCACCGGCACCGTGGCTGTGGTAGATGGTGGTTTCAATATCTTTGCTATGTAACAGATTTTTTAATCATATATCCCTCTTTCAGGAGTAGGTCTTGAAAGAGGGATTTATATATATGTAGATTATGAATATTGAACCTATAGCTTATTTTCATTCCCCTTTCCACTCCAAGTTTGGCATTCCCAAGCAGAGCGGACTGGTCGAAGAACTTGAAGGCTCAATAGTCTTTTGTCCTGAGTATCGCAATGCCGACGCGCTGCGTGGTCTTGACGAGTTTGATTATCTTTGGCTGATTTGGGGCTTTTCTGCCAACAAGCATGCTGCCACCTCGCTCGTTGTTCGACCGCCGCTGTTGGGCGGCAATGAGAAGATGGGAGTCTTTGCCACACGTTCGCCGTTCCGTCCCAATGCCCTGGGCTTGTCGTCGGTACGCATCAGCCGAATAGAGACCGACACTACCCGTGGGCCGGTGATTACGGTTGTGGGCGCCGACCTGATGGATGGCACGCCTATATACGACATCAAACCCTATATTCCTTATGCCGACAGCCACCCTGAGGCTAAAGGTGGATTTACCGACACCCACGCCATCTGCCGTTTGACCGTGGTAATTCCCGACTGCTTTCATCACCTTTTCAGTCAAAGCCAGCTCCAGGCTCTCTATAAGGTGCTCGAACTCGACCCCCGTCCGCATTACCACAAGAGCGGACAGAAGGAGTATGGCATGCCCTATATGGACTATGATGTCCATTTCACGGTCAATGATGGCGTATTGACCGTCACGGATGTCGTCAAGTAGATTTTCCACCAGTGCAAGCCGCGTCTGAGCCATCGGCAAATCGTTGTCGATGCGCCTCATCCCGATGTAGTTCAATTCTGAGTTGGATGCGTGGCATGAATTCCAGAAATCGTGCTTGGAAACAATAAACTCAAAGTCTGAAATATCCGTTTCATACTTTGAGCTTAGTTTTAATTGATACTCCAGACATTAGTGCATTTCTGCCGATTGCTTCATCCTATGCTGCGGAGTGGGGGAGACCTCTTGCGAGGCCGCTTATACATGCAATATCATAGAAAACCCCGAACACTGGCTTGCGTACCAGTGCTCGGGTTTGAGCGTTCAGGAAGATATCCTAATTGACTATAATCTCGTCGGTAAAGAGCCAGGCTCCATCGCGGTAGTTCTTGTGGGCTACCATGCGGACGTAACGCGCCTTGCCATTGTAAACGGTTCCGTACATCTTGAAGAGCAGGGCGTCGTAGCCTTCGGGTATGTCGCAATGGATGGTAGCCACGTGGTCATATTTGTTGCCATCTTCCGATACATAATAATCTACCTTCTCCGGGGCGTATACCCATGGTCCGGTCGAGTGCATGAAGTTGGCGCCGATATAGTGGATGTCCTTGACGGCTCCCAGATCTACTACCACGTCCATATTGTCGGTGGTGCCTTGCCAGCGGCGGTCTGTATATGTCCATCCGCCAATGATACCGTCGGTAAGTGTGACATCTCCTGCTGCCTTCCACTTGTCGCCGTATGGTATGTTGTATTTCACCGTGCATCCCTTGGCCAGATGGTCTATCTGGGTCTTGCTCTCAGGACGGTTACCATATTCATGGGCGAGGTCAAAGGTCTTGTAACCATCAGCCTTCATCATCTCGCAGAGACCGAGGGCACGCTTCTTGAAACTGTCATATTGCTTGAGATTGGCGTTGGTCCATCCTGTCTCGGCAATGGCAAACGCACGTGGATAGTACATATACTCGGCATGGCTGTCGTCGGGGATATACTCGCTCCACAGGTTGCCCTGGATGCCCAGGAGATGGCGCTTCTGCGTGTCTGTCAGTGTGGCGCCGGGATTGTAGTCGTACACCTGCTTGAGCGGGGTGTAGCCACCTATAGAGAGCGGCTCCTTGAACGGAGCGTCCTGCGTATAGTCGAGATAGCAGTATTCGCCGGGAGTCATGATGGCATCGTGGCCGTCGTTGATGGCCTTGATACCGCCGTCGGTGCCTCTCCACGACATCACGGTGGCATTGGGCGTGAGTCCGCCTTCGAGTATTTCGTCCCAACCTATAATCTGGCGACCGCGCTGGTTGACATATTTCTCTATGCGGTTGATGAAATAGCTTTGCAGTTCGTCTACGTTCTTCAGCTGCAGGCTCTCCATGCGCTTCTTGCAGTCGGCACATTTGTGCCAGCCACCCTTGGATGCTTCGTCGCCACCGATATGGATGTAGTGGGAAGGGAAGAGGTCGATGACTTCATCGAGCACATTCTGGAGGAAAGTGAAGGTGGCTTCTTTGCCGGCACAGAAATCGTAGTCGGTATATGCCTTGCCGCTGCACGAGATTTCAGGGTAGGCCGATGTCACCTCTTCGCTGTGGCCGGGCATCTCTATCTCGGGTATTACCGTGATATGTCGCTTGGCGGCGTAGGCCAGAATTTCACGGATGTCCTCTTTGGTGTAATAACCGCCATAAGCCTCGTTGCTGAAGTCGCAGTATTTCTTGCCTTGGGTAACCCAGTCCATCCATTTGCGCTCTCTGCGCCAGGCGGCAAACTCAGTGAGTCTGGGGTATTTGTCTATCTGGATGCGCCATCCCGCTCCGTCGGTGAGGTGAAGGTGCATCACGTTGAGTTTCAGCATGGCCATAGCGTCGAGCTGCTTCAGCAGAAACGCCTTTGGACGGAAATGGCGTGACACGTCGAACATGAGTCCACGCCAACGGTAGGCGGGCGAGTCGTTGATGATGCAGCACTGCAGTGTACGCTGCTGCGCCGCCATCTGCATCAGTGTCTGGATGGCATAGAATGCGCCAGCCTCGGTCTGGGCCTCAATGCGTATCTGGCGTGGAGCGATGTTGAGCGTGTAGGACTCGTCGGTATAGCTGCCGGCGGGAACAGACTTCTTGCTTTTGATAACAATGCCGATGTCGGCCTTGGCATAATTGGCGGCTTGGTGCAGTCTGAGTTTGCAGTCCTGCAGATAAGAAGCCAGAGTCTGGCTGCTGCCTTTGATATAAAAGGTCGCTCCGCTCTCGGGCAGGGTATATTCACCCGATTTGATGGTGATGCCGTTTGGCAGAGGGGTTACGCCCGAGGGGACAGCCGTTTCGGCGGCACTGGCCACACCAGGACATACACACATGATGCAGAGCATGATGTAGGAAAACAATGAAAATCTCATAGTCAATAGCTTGATTGTTAGTAATTATTATTGTTGTTTGTTCTTTCGTTTGCTTGTAGCTTTCTTGGCCTTCTTCTTAGCCTTCTTGTCCTTCTTCTGAGGATGCAGCCCCAACAGGTCACGCCAGCCATTGAAGTCCCTCTTCAATATAATGCCAAGGCCCTGGGTGTTAAGACTGTTCTTGGTGAAGTAGCGGTCATTGGTCTGGTTGTAAACCCTCACGGCGAGGTTGCCGTTGGGATAGATAAGATACTGAAGGTCAAAGTCGCCGATGAAACTGGTCGTCGCATTGGCGTTGTCGCGATAGCCGAATTGGCCGTTGAACAACAGGCGGTTGTTGAGCATGCGTCCGCTGAGCAGGCCCTCGTATTCGGCGTTGTTCCATCCCTCATCACCCGTCGAAATGTTGGCCCCGAAATTCCAGTTATCGTTCTTGGTGACCGTGTTGAGGATGGTATTCAGCTGCTGGCTGATGGTACCGCTGAGAATGCTTTGCATAGCCAGCGATGTACGGCTCTGCTGCTGGGTTGTCAACGATGAGTTGCTGTTGTTGTTTTGTGAATAGAAACGCCCAACGGCAAGAAGATAGAGCACCTGTTGGTTCATACCTTCCTCGCTGTTGATGAGCTGCGTAATCATCTGCTTGGCGTCATTGCTCACGGTGGGCAGGTCGAGTCCGAAGTCAACCTTGGGCATAATCGGCGTACCGGTGATGTTCATCAGGCAGTTTACGCGGATATTGTTGCTGGTAAACGATTTGCCGACGTTCAAGTCTGACAGGCTTACGCCGTTGACGGCATATTGGGCCTTGAGCTTGAGGATGGCATCCATAGGGTCGCCGCCGAAACCGATGGTTCCGCCGGGGAGGAACTGGAAGTCGCGGCGTATGATGTTCTGGATGGTTAGCTTGTAGACGCCACTCTCTACCTCGTAGGTGCCAAACATGTCGAAGTCTCCCTTATTAAAATAGGTGGCTCGTATCGAACCGTTGCCGTGGAGGGCTATATAGTCGCCCGACTGCTTGTCCATGAGCACCCGGAGCGTGGCATCGGGGGTACAGTCAATCTGCAGATTGAGGTGGATGTCGCTGGCGATGTCTATCTCGCTCTCGGTGTCTTGCTCGACCTCGTTGTGGCGGGTATTGGCAGCCAGCTTCAGGCTGTCGCGGTCTTGCCAGTGTATGAAAGACTGGTTGCTGATGCTCTCGGGGCTCGACGCGTTGTATTCTATGAATGAGCCTTTCTGCGGAGTGGCATGTGCGTCGATGACAACCTCACCACTCTTGCCCTTGATGCGGCAGTCGCCAGTGGCAAATACGGTTCCGAAGAATGTCTGGTCGCTATAGGTCTTGAAGTCGTAGGCCAGGAGATTGTTGGCAGTAACACCTATGTCGTAGGTCATACGGGTAAGGTGCTTGTGGTATATCGCCCCGTTGACAACACCACGGTTGCCGTTGCGGTCCATAATGTTGCAGTTGGCCAATCTTATTTCGTCGGGCACCAGTTTTATGGGGCAGGCTTCAAGGGTGTAGGTGGTGTTGAGAGGCTTGATGTCCATGGAGCCATCGGCAATGGCATTGCCCTCAAGGTTAACTTCACTCAAATCGCCGAATACCCTGACATTTCCATTAATACGCAGATCGGTATTGCGCATGAAACTGCCGCAGAAACTCTCAATGAATTCTCCACGCGTGTTGTTTGCTTTGATGTTCAAGTCGATATAATTGCGCTGCGGAGATACATATCCGTGAATGTATGTGCGTGAATCGTTCTCGTCGAAAGCCGTCGCATCGATGTCGAGCTGTTCTTTCTGATGGTTGAGCGCTACATTGGCGGTGAGGATGCCCATGCGCCCATCTTCAAATTTGAAGTCGCGCACCCAGAGGTCGCCTCGCATGTCGGGCTCGCCAAACAGTGAGGAGATATGTGCCAGTCCGGTGGCTTTGCCGGCAAACTCTACCGAATGGAAGTTGATGAGATTGAGTATATAGCTCACATCGACATCGTGCAGGTCGACGGTCAGCGTGTCGTTGGCATTTGGGGTAGCTTCACCGTTGATGATGATGTGCTGCTTGTTGTGCTCTACCGACAAGTGGTTGACCGTAAGGTGGTTCTCGTAGTAATTGATGCTTGCCGGTTTGACATGCCATACGCTGTCGCCAATGGCGATGGTAGAGGGTTGGATGTTGATGTTGGCCGTGGCCATGCCGTGATGGTTGTTGTAGAAGTTGGCCTCGGTATTGATGATTCCGGAGAAGTTGCTCTTGCCGTTGTTCTCAAAGGAGAGCAGGGTATGCAGCTTGTTGTCCTCGGCCAGCGCGTAGATGTTCCAATAGGTGCCGCTATCGTTCTTGCCTACCTGCTGCAGATGAGCAAAGGCTTCGAGCACGTCATCTGGCGAGGTAAGGCGGATGTATCCTCGCTCATAGCTGCTTTTGCCATAATTGAACGAGGGCAGGTTGAGGGTCATTTCTATCTTACGGTTGCTGTCTCTCACGCTGCCTTCCAGGGTCAGGGGGCGCTTGAGATTTAATGGAATGCCTAACAGCTGGTTCAGCCAGTCGGACTTGACGATTTGGGCATTAATCTGGAAATCGTTGTCTATATTGTGGTTCATTTTGGGCAAGCCTGGGAGGGTAGGGAGCTTGCTTCCGACTATGTTGGTGAGACTCTGCAGCAACGTGGCGTAGTTGTAACGTCCTGTAACCTTGACGTTTCCGAAATCGCTGTTCATCGCCAGTTCATGCACGTTGTCATTACGCTGTGCATTGATGGTCAATTGGGACAGGTGGTAATCTCTGTTTCCGCCCTTGACATTGAAGTTGGATACAGACACCGAGCCCAAGGCATTGTTGAAATTGGAACCGTGAATGTCGGCTTCGATGTCGGCATCAATTGTGGCATCCTTGAATTGGTCTGTAAGATTGAGTCGGGCAAGGTTCAATCCTCTGATTTTGGCTCCGATAGAGAAGTCGGGGGTCTTGGCCTTCTTCTTTTTACCGTAGGCTACCACATTGGCGTTGGGGTCATCAATGCTGATTTCTCCATGGTCATATTGGCCGTCGGCGTTGTATTTCAGGGCTATATTCTGGTATCTATATTCGTTGTAGTCAAACTTGGTTACGTTTCCGTTGACACTTTTGAGCTCATATTTACCATTGGCGTGCAGCGCTTTGAAATCCAGCTGTCCGTCAAGCTCTCCTAAATTGTCCTGGTTGGCAATGATGCCGATGTTCAAGTCTTTGGCGTCTATCCTGCCGCTTGTCAAGTGATTGATAGTCTTGGCTTTTAGGCTGACTGTGCCAATGGCCGTCGCCAGATTGGCATCGGCGGCGATGTCGGAACCTTGTCCGCTGAATTTTCCATGCAGCGTGGTCTGGCCGATATGGCCGACAAATTCTGGCAACAGGATTTTGGGTGCGAGGGCATCCGTGAAGTATTTCACCACCTCTGCATCCATCGTAAATCTGGATATGACGGCCGACCAACGAGGCGTTTTTTTCCAATCATGTAACTCTCCACGGGCCTCAAGAGAGACATCGTTACCCTGATGGATGGCAATACTCTTTAGTTTCAGTGATGACGATGTTCCGCTGAGGGCAGCGCGCAAGGACAGAGGGCGTGAAAAATCTTTGAGCAAGGCTGCCAATGGAGCAAAATCGGATGGGGTAATGGTGCCCGACAATCCTCCTTGATATTCTAACGAAGAAGGAATCATCCCATGGTCATCGCATTGATAAGCAAGGTCCAACTCGGGTATCTTAATCTTGCTTTGGGGCGTCTCCAACATAAACTCCCTGAGCGCGGCATGGCTCCTATTGGCCACAAGGCTGAAAGTAAAGTCGTTGATAGCCAGTCCGCTCTGCTCGACGCAAGAGAACTTCTTGGTATATATATTCAAGGAATCGTTGCTCAGTTTGTTGAGCATAATATGGGTACTTATCTTGTCGATGTTGATATGGCTGGGGGTAAAAAGCTGGGTTCGGGCAACGTATTTCTCATCATAAATGACATGGCCGTTGCGTATAACGAGCGACTTGATGGCGAGGTCGAGCGTGCTCTTGGTCTCCGTATCTTTGGAGGCCAATGAGTCCAGCACAAACTGGAAGTTGGGCTGCTTGTCGGGGGCGGACTTGTAGAGGCGCGCCTGCAGGGCAAAGAGCTGGGCGGATGTAATCGTGATGCGGCCTCGCGAAAGGTCTATGATGTCAAACTTGGCGGAAATGCGTCCTGCCTTCAGCATGTCAACCTGCTCCTTATCATATATAATTACATTGTCGATGATAAGGCGGTTTAAGAAACCTATATCAACACGCCCGATTTTAACTTTGGTACCTAACTTGTCGCCTACGGCTTCGGCTACCTTCTTGCCAATGAAACTCTGCACCGACGGAGTGTGCGTCAGTATCGCAAGAGATATGACGAATCCACAAACAAGCCATATCGAGACGTTGAAAAACCTTTTAATTCTTGTCACATTAACAATTATGAAGTACAAAATTACAAGTTTTTCTTAACCTATTCTGAAATATATTTGTTTTTTTTTCGATGTCTGCGGTTTTTTGAGTATTTTTGCATAAGATTTTTGGAATCAATAGGTATTAAAAGACGTTTATAAGAATACATTAATATATTTACTTGTATGGCAAATGTAATTAGATTGCGTAAGGGCCTTAACATAAATCTCAAGGGACGGGCTTCGGAGCAAGTATCAAAGGCGGTCGTGTCTGGTGAATATGCTCTTGTTCCTGACGGGTTTGTCGGCGTTACGCCCAAAGTCGTAGTGCATGAAGGCGATTATGTAAAGGCTGGTGATGCGCTTTTCGTGAACAAGCATTATCCTGATGTTAAATTTTCCTCTCCTGTCAGCGGACAAGTTGTCGCGGTCGAACGTGGCGAGCGACGTAAAGTGTTATGCGTTAAGGTCAAGGCCGAAGACGAACAGCACTATCAGAGTTTTGATACTCTTGATGTCAAGGCAGCCGAAGGCTCGCAAGTGATAGACCTTCTGCTCAAAGCAGGTCTCTTCGGATACATCAACCAGTTGCCTTACGCCGTCTCTACAAATCCGACGGTTATGCCTAAGGCAATCTTCGTATCTGCCTTGAGGGATATGCCTCTTGCAGCCGACTTTGAGGTTGAACTCAAGGGTAACGAAGAGGCTTTCCAAACGGGTCTTACTGCTTTGTCGCGTATAGCAAAGACATATCTCGGAATCGGAGCCAAACAGCAGGCTGCGGCTTTGGTCAATGCAAAGAATGTAGAGGTAAATGTCTTTGACGGCCCGTGTCCTGCAGGTAATGTAGGTGTACAGGTAAACCACATAAATCCTGTTAATAAGGGTGAGGTGGTTTGGACTGTTAACCCATCTGCAGTGATTTTCTTCGGAAGATTGTTTGTGACCTGTAAGGTGGACTTGACACGTACAATCGCAGTTGCTGGAAGTATGGTGAAAGAACCTTCTTATGTGTCAACCCTGGTGGGCACTCCGTTGTCAGTTATCCTTGATTCCAAATTGACCACCAATGAGCATGTGCGTATCATCAATGGTAATCCATTGACAGGTGTGAAGTCTTCTTTGAATGATTTCTTGAGTCCATGCGCATCCGAGGTTACCGTAATCCCCGAAGGAGACAATGTGAACGAAATCTTGGGTTGGATAATGCCAAGATTTGGTCAGTTCTCTACATCTAAGAGCTATTTCAGCTGGTTGTGCAAAGGTAAGGAATATGACCTCGATGCACGCATCAAGGGTGGCGAGCGCCATATGATTATGAGCGGTGAATATGACAAGGTTCTGCCTATGGACATATATGCCGAGTATCTCATCAAAGCTATCATAACAGGCGATATAGACCGTCAGGAGCAGCTTGGAATCTATGAAGTTAGTCCTGAAGACTTTGCCGTTGCCGAATTTGTTGATTCATCTAAACTTGAACTGCAAAGAATTGTACGTGACGGATTGAATGTTTTACGTAAAGAGAATGCTTAATATATGAATTTAAAGAACATTTTTGACAAAGCAAGACCGCAATTTGAGAAAGGTGGGGAATATCATGCTTTCTGGAGCCTGTTTGATGGCTTTGAAAGTTTCTTGTTGGTCTCCAACTCTACCTCTAAAAGTGGTGTAAGCATACATGATGCGATTGATTCCAAGCGCATTATGAGTATGGTAGTTATTGCCTTGCTGCCCGCGTTGCTGTTTGGTATGTACAATGTGGGTTACCAGAATTATGCGGCGGCAGGTACCTTGGCGTCAGCCAGCTTTATAGAAGTATTTGCCTATGGTTTCTTGGCCGTAATCCCAAAGGTATTGGTCAGCTATATAGTTGGCCTTGGAATCGAGTTTGCCTGGGCGCAGTGGAAGCACGAAGAAATACAGGAGGGCTATTTGGTATCTGGTATCATTATTCCCCTGATTATCCCTGTTACAACTCCGTTGTGGATGATGGCTGTTGCCATTGCTTTTGCTGTGATAATTGCCAAAGAAATCTTCGGCGGAACCGGAATGAACTTCCTTAATGTTGCGCTCGTAGCACGAGCTTTCCTCTTCTTCTCTTATCCTTCGAAGATGAGCGGTGAGAGTGTTTGGGTTGCTAATGATACTATTTTTGGTCTTGGAAACCAGCTTGCTGACGGCTTCACAATGGCTACGCCTCTGGGCTTGATGGGCCAACATCTGCCGACCAATACTTCTCTGATGGATATGATTGTAGGTCTGATGCCCGGTAGTATCGGCGAAACATCCGTAATTGCTATAGGTGTCGGTGCCATAATTCTCCTGTGGAGTGGAGTGGCCAGTTGGAAGACTATGTTGAGTGTTTTCCTTGGTGGAGGCTTGACAGCTGCCTTGTTCCAGTCACTTGGCTTGTCTCCCCTCGCATGGTACGAGCATCTCTTCTTAGGTGGTTTCGCTTTTGGTGCTGTATTTATGGCAACGGATCCAGTTACATCGGCACGCACAGAAACCGGAAAATGGATATATGGCTTTTTGATAGGTTTTATGGCGATCGTCATACGTCTTTTCAACCCGGGATATCCAGAGGGAATGATGCTTGCCATCCTATTCATGAATGTCTTTGCTCCATTGATTGACTACTGTGTTGTCGAGCGCAACGTATCAGCAAGAATCAAACGTATTAATAAATAGGAGAAACGATTATGAAACTAAATACAAATTCAAATACATACATTCTTGCATACGCGTCTCTCTTGGTCATTGCCGTAGCATTTGTTCTGGCTTACTTCTCTCAGGCGCTGAAACCCATTCAGGACAAGAACGTGGCATTGGACAAAAAGAAGCAGATTATAGCTGCCCTGAACATCCGTGATGTCAATGACAATCAGGTAGAAGAATATTATAACAAGCTCGTTGAAGCCGACGAAATCATCAATGAGAAGAATGAGGTTCTTTCAGCTGGCAAGCCCGGTGGAGAGAATGACGGTTTCAAGCTCAATGGCGGTGATTTCAAAGCCGGTAAGCTCGCTCTGTTTGTCTGCAATGTAGACGGGCAAAAGAAATATGTAATGCCAGTCTATGGCATGGGCCTTTGGGGCGGCATCAGCGGATATATTGCCATCAACGCGGATAAGGAAACCATTTATGGCGTTTACTTTAACCACGAAGGTGAGACCGCTGGTCTGGGAGCCGAAATCAAGGATAACCAGAAGTGGCAGCAGCAGTTCTGTGGCAAGCATCTCTTTGCTGATGGCAATCAGGATGCTGTCGCTCTCTCTGTCTGCAAGAAGGTTGACAATCCTGCTACTCAAGTAGATGGAGTAAGTGGAGCCACTCTGACTTGCGATGGTGTTACCCGCATGATTCACGAAGGACTTGGCAAGTACCTTGTTTTCTTAAAGGATAAATAATGTATACATATAAAATCAAAGATTATGTCATTATTCAACAAACAAAATAAAGAGGCATTGATTAATCCCCTCAATCTGGACCATCCGATTCTTGTCCAGGTGTTGGGAATCTGCTCTGCTTTGGCTGTTACTTCCCAGCTTAAGCCTGCGATAGTAATGGGATTGGCAGTGACGGTTATTACCGCTTTTGCCAATACTATCATTTCTATTATCCGCAATACGATACCTATGCGTATTCGTATTGTCGTACAGCTTGTTGTTGTTGCTGCATTGGTAACAATTGTCAGCCAGATACTCAAGGCCTTTGCCTACGATGTAAGTGTGCAGCTGTCTGTATATGTAGGTCTGATTATCACCAACTGTATCCTCATGGGACGCCTCGAAGCATTTGCCATGACCAACAAGCCATGGCCATCATTCCTCGATGGTATCGGAAACGGTCTTGGTTACGCCATGGTGCTGGTCATTGTCGGTGGAATCCGCGAGTTGCTTGGCCGCGGCACCCTGCTTGGCATGGACGTCATCCCTGGTTTCGTATATGATTTCGGGTATGTCAACAACGGCATGATGACTATGCCTGCAATGGCGTTGATACTTTTGGGATGCGTTATTTGGGTACACCGTGCATTTTTTTACACTGAAAAATAAATCATTATGGAACATGCTTTAAGCTTATTACTCCGTTCTATTTTTGTAGATAATATGATCTTCGCATTCTTCCTCGGAATGTGCTCATTCCTTGCGGTTTCGAAGAATGTGAAGACCTCGTTCGGACTCGGTGCTGCAGTTACGTTCGTACTGTTGGTCACCGTGCCTGTCGATTACTTGCTTCAGACTAAAGTGTTAGGCCCCGACTGTCTGGTCGATGGCGTTGACCTCTCATATCTCAGCTTTATCATCTTCATTGCGGTGATTGCCGGTATCGTGCAGTTGGTTGAGATGGTTGTCGAGAAGTACAGTCCGTCTCTTTATGCTGCGCTGGGTATCTTCTTGCCTTTGATAGCCGTAAACTGTGCCATCATGGGCGCATCGCTTTTCATGCAACAGCGTATCAACATGGACCCATCCAATTCTCAGTATATCGGTAGCGTAGTTGATGCATTGGTATATGCTTTGGGCTCAGGTATCGGATGGACTCTGGCCATCGTGGCTATGGGTGCCATACGAGAGAAGCTGCAGTATAGCGATGTGCCTCGTCCGCTTAAGGGCCTCGGCATCACATTTATTATAGTAGGACTCATGGCTATGGCTATGATGTGTTTTAGCGGTCTGAAAATTTAATAGAGCAGGAATATAATTATGGAACAGTTTATATTGTTAAGTATCGGAGTCTTTCTCTTGATTATACTCCTTTTGGTCATTGTGTTGCTTGTCGCAAAGAAGTATCTGAGTCCAAGCGGCAATGTGACTATCACGATAAATGGCGACAAGCAGCTCTCTGTAGAACAGGGAAATAGCCTGATGTCAACCCTGAATGAGAACGGCATCTTCCTGCCTTCTGCATGTGGTGGTAAAGCAAGCTGCGGCCAGTGTAAGGTTCAGGTTCTATCTGGCGGAGGTGAGATTCTCGACTCAGAGCGTCCCCATTTTACCCGCAAGCAGATTAAAGAGCATTGGCGTCTGGGATGTCAGTGCAAAGTGAAGGGCAATCTCGACATCCGCGTGCCTGATAGCGTGATGGGCGTGAAAGAGTGGGAGTGTACCGTCATTTCCAACAAGAACGTCTCAAGTTTCATCAAGGAATTCAAGGTTGCTCTGCCTCCTGGCGAGCACATGGACTTTGTTCCAGGTTCCTACGCCCAAATCAAGATACCTGCTTACGATTGCATAGACTATAATGTCGATTTCGATAAGAATGATATCGGCGAAGACTATATCAAGGCCTGGGAAAAGTTCAACATCTTCTCGCTCAAGGCACATAACCCCGTGCCCACAGTGAGAGCATACTCGATGGCCAACTATCCTGCCGAGGGAGATATCATCACCCTCACCGTGCGTATTGCCACAACTCCGTTCCTGCCCCGTCCGCAGGTCGGTTTCCAGGATGTTCCCACAGGCATCGGCTCTTCCTATATCTTTAGCCTGAAGCCCGGTGACAAAGTTATGATGAGCGGCCCTTACGGAGATTTCCATCCCAACTTCACTTCTGGTAAGGAAATGATATGGATAGGTGGCGGTGCTGGTATGGCGCCATTGCGTGCGCAGATTATGCACATGACCAAGACGCTCCAGACGAGAGACAGAGAGATGCATTTCTTCTATGGTGCGCGCGCCCTGGGCGAGGCCTTCTTCCTGGAAGACTTCTGGGAACTTGAGAAGGAATTCCCCAACTTCCATTTCCACTTGTCGCTTGACCGCCAAGACCCCAAAGCCGATGCTGCTGGTGTAAAGTATTATACCGGATTTGCGGTTAACTGCATCCGTGATACCTACTTGAAGGATCATGAGGCACCAGAAGATTGTGAATACTATCTCTGCGGTCCTCCCATGCTGATTAAGACAGTAACAGATTATCTCGACAGTCTCGGCGTTGATAAGGATGCAATTATGTACGATAACTTCGGTTAAATTCATAGAAGGATTGGTGTCGTTACGTCTGAAAAGGCGCGGCACCAATCTTTTCATATAAAAAAAATAGTGACAGAAGGGCAATAAATCTTGTATCGGGTCGTTTTATAGTTCATGAAAAAGCTGTTTATTGTTTGGTTTCATGCGCTATTGGGCATTTTTATAGTATCATGCGATGATGATACTTTTACAATGTCATCCTCGGCAGTCCTTTCTTTTTCTGCCGACACCGTCAATTTTGATACGATTTTCAGCAATACCCCTTCTTCCATGCGCTCATTTTGGGTCTACAATCGCAACGATGCAGGATTGCGTTGTACTTCGGTGCGTCTGGAGCGCGGCAACCAAAGTGGATTCCGTGTCAATGTGCGTGGCGAATATCTTGGTGCCGAAGTCGGGTATCAGACTAACAATATAGAACTCTACAAAGGCGACCGCCTGCGTGTCTTTGTCGAAGTTACGCCCAAGACCCAAAGAGAGCCAGGCCCGCAGTTGATAGAAGACAAACTTACATTTCTTCTTGAAAACGGTGTGAGCCAGACCGTATGTCTCAAGGCATATTCCTGGAACGCCAAGACTTTTGACAAGCTCGATATCACTCGCGATACAACTATTTATGATGCCAATCCGATTCTTATACGGGGAGGAATCCACGTAGCCCAAGGTGCTACGTTGCAAATACAAGCAGGTACAACCCTCTATTTCAATTCTCAAGCCGGCATAGAGGTTGATGGCACGCTGCGTTCGTTAGGAACCAAGGACGCCCCGGTTGTCCTTCGTGGCTCAAGGCTTGACCGCATGTTCCCCTATCTGCCCTACGACAGAGTTTCGGGTCAGTGGCAGGGCATCAAGTTCAATGCGGAGTCGTATGAAAACGACATCGAGTACACCGATATACACGGCGCCTTCAACGGCATCGTTGCCGATTCGGCCGACATTGACAAGACCAAACTTTCCATCAGACAGTCTACGATACACAATTGCCGTGGCGTAGGATTGTCTTTGAATTACGTCAAGGCAATCGTAGAAAATTGTCAAATCACCAACACCCTTCTGCCTTGCGTCTATGTGAAGGGCGGCGACGTGACCATCAATCATTCTACCATCGCCCAATTCTATCCTTTTGATGGCAATCGCAAACAAGCGTTTACCTTTGAAAGTCCTATTGCACGTCTATTATGTCGCAATAGTATCATCACCGGTTATTCTGATGACGAAATAAATGATTTAACGGCAGAAGATTGTCATTTCAAATTTGAAACTTGTATAATTCGTACTCCGAAAATAGTAACTAAAGACAGCATTTATTTTATAAACGTGGTCTACGAAGATATTGCCGACACCATACGCTTTGGGAAGAAACACTTCAAGATGATAGACACGCGCAATCTCGTCTATGATTTCTCTCTCGACAGCATCAGTGGGGCTATAGACAAGGCCGACCCTGCCACCTCTCTTCCTATTGACAGACACGGCACCCCGAGAGACCCCAAACCCGACATTGGAGCATTTGAATATAAACAACAATAACTATGAAAGAGTTCAAGATAGAAGTCAACGTAAAGGTTTATCAGTATGATGAACTTTCTGTAGAAGACAAAGAACTTGTGGAACGTGCCAAGGATGCCACTCGTCATTCCTATGCACGTTATAGCCGTTTCTATGTGGGAGCGGCACTGCGACTGGAGGATGGCACCATTCAAATAGGCGCCAATCAGGAGAATGCTGCTTTCCCCTCAGGCTTATGCGCCGAGCGGTCAGCCATATTTGCAGCACAGTCGATGCAGCCCCATCTCTCTATTACTACACTTGCCATCGCAGCCCGCAACGATTCGGGCTTCATCCTTACGCCCATTACTCCTTGCGGGGCTTGCCGCCAGGTGATATTGGAAATGGAAGACCGCTACAACCGACCTATACGCATCCTGCTGTATGGTGAGAATGGCGTATACGAACTGAGCAGTGTCAAGGACTTGCTGCCCTTGTCATTTGTCGATGCCAATATGAAGTTCTGAAACGAAGCTAAAACACATCCTCGTTAAGATTGTGCTTCAAGAAGAAACGTCGTGCTGCTGTGAAGAATAGCAGCACGCCTATGCCATTTACCATTGCAACCATCCAGAAGGCTGCCGTATAATCAAAGAGTTCGGCTATCATGCCACCTGCCAAGATACCTATACCGAAACCGAAATCCCACGATGTCAATATCGATGAATTGGCTGTCCCTCTCTCATTGTGATGGGCCACATTGATAAACATATTCAGGAAGCCGGGATACATATGGCCGTTGCCCAGACCTATAAGTATGGCTGAGATGTAATAGCCGTATGGGAATAGCATGGCGACAAACAGGGCGAAACCCAGTAGGGATAGCAACATGCCATGGGCGGTGTTGCGGGTTATATAGCCTTTTCGCAGAGCTTTGGCCCCTTGCAATCGCGACAGGAACAATCCCACCGAGAGGAGCATGAAATAAGTGCCGGTGCCATCCATCACACCGTATTTCTCTTTGCTGTATATGGCAAGATAGTTGCTCAGCACTCCAAAGCAAAAACCGAACAGCGCAATGTTGATGGCCAGCAGCCATGCCCTTGTGAGGAAGAATCGGTCGAGAGACAGTTTCTTGTTGGTTTGGACTGGGCGCCTCGTGCTGTTGGTTTCCAGTGTGGTCAATACTGCCAGTCCGATGAATGCTGTGATTAGGGCTACGCCGAAAAGCCATTTGAAGTCTTGCAGAATGTGATAAATGTACAGTCCGAATGACGGCGCAATAGCCATGGCGAGGTTATTGCTCAATCCGTAATAACCTATACCCTCATTGCGTCTTGATGAAGGCAGTACATCGATGGCACACGTGGAATTGGCGACAGTGACTGCACCAAACGGCGCACCGTGCAGGGTGCGGACGATGGCGAAGGCCAACAGCGTGCCTGCCCAGAAATATCCTATAAAGCAGGCCGCAAACAGTGAGAAGAATATCAACAGTATGTGTTTGCGGTCGAAACTGTCAACCAGATAACCGCTGAAGGGTCGTATGATGAGCGCCGCGACCGTATAACCAGACAATACCATTCCGATAGTGTCTTTGGAGGCCGCAAAGTACTCACTAAGATATATAGGTAGGAGAGGGGTGAGCACATAAAAGGCAAAGTACAACATGAAGTTGGCAATCATCACCTTTATATAGTTGCGGTTCCATAGTCTCTCCATACTGCTTCGATTTACAACATACCCTTAGTGGAAGGCAGTTCGTAATGATAGATGTCTCTACGCACTGCCATCTTGATAGACCTGGCAAAGGCTTTGAAGATGCCTTCTATCTTGTGGTGTTCATTGGTTCCTTCGGCCTTGATGTTGAGGTTCATTTTTGCAGAATCGGACAGGCTTTTGAAGAAGTGCAAGAACATCTCTGTAGGCATATCCCCGATTCTCTCCCTTCTAAATTCGGCATCCCATACCAGCCAGGGTCTGCCTCCAAAGTCGAGGGCCACTTGGCACAGGCAGTCGTCCATAGGCAGACAGTAACCATAGCGCTCTATGCCTCGCTTGTCGCCGAGCGCTTTCAGGATACATTCGCCTATGACGATAGCAGTGTCCTCTATGGTGTGGTGCTCGTCTACGTTCAGGTCGCCTTTGGCCTTTACCGTTAAATCTACAGCGCCATGCTTGGCAATCTGCTCGAGCATATGGTCAAAGAATCCTATCCCAGTATCGATGTCGCTCTTGCCGCTTCCATCTATATTCAGACTCACGTAAATAGAGGTCTCGCGGGTATCTCTCTTGATTTCGGCTATACGTTCTCCGCCCAGCAATATCTCAGAAATCTTGTCCCACGAAGGGCAGTCGTCGCCCAGGATAAGGGCCTTGCATCCTAAGTTGTGGGCCAATTGTCTGTCGGTATTACGGTCGCCGATGACATAACTGTTAGGGAGGTCGTATTGGGCGTTGTCCATGTATTCCTTGAGCATGCCAGTTCCGGGCTTGCGCATGGGGGAATTGTCTTCAGGGAAATGGTTGTCGATGTGTTGGGCGTCAAATGTGATGCCCTCACCAGCCAAAGTGTTGAGGATGAAATTGTGGACAGGCCAGAAGGTATCTTCGGGAAATGAGTCGGTACCCAAGCCGTCTTGATTACTTACCATTACTAACTTGTAATCAAGATGTTCTTTGATGTATCTTAGGTTCTGGAAGATTCCAGGGACAAACTCCAACTTTTCGAAGGAGTCAATCTGCTCGTCGTCCGGCTCCTTGATAAGCGTGCCGTCTCTGTCAATAAATAAGATTCTCTGTGGTTTCATGTTGGTTTATCTCTTTAGCTTGTCTGTTCTTCTCTGCTTCGTGGACCGTTATCGAACCGCATACATAGCAAGTTGATAATAATTGCCACAGGGAGATGAAGGTTGTTATAAAACAACATACTATGCTGGTCGTAATGAGCATAAAATAGAAACCGGAAGGGGTTCCGTCCATGTCTCCATTGATTATACCAAGGGTGTTTTGTATGTTGGCAAACAATATGATGGTCAAAGGAGTCATAATGATAGCCGCCAGGACTCCAACGATTAATGTGGTAATCATCGTAGACAAGAACAGGAAGCCCCAATGGCGGATTCCTATTTTATAGTCTGATTTGAAGACGCTGGCTAAACCTTCTTTTTGTTCCAATATATAATGGGTAAACGCATAAAGCAGCGGCAAAAGCAGGGCTGCAACGATGGCTATGACAGAAATCAACAGAATCAGCGCCAACCCGCTTGTTGCCTGTTCAGACATGCTGAATGTCGTCAACCATTTGTTCACGGTTTCGTAGATGACGCCTGTAAGACAACTCTTTACAGCTAAACTGAACGCGACGAGAACTATGATTGGCGCTATGCAACGCTTAAGGTTGTTCTTGGTCTTTTCTCCATTGACAAAGGCAAATGCCTTTGCCGCAGTCCACAGCCAGCTAACAAATAATAGGATGTACATTGCCACAAGGAAAAGCAAAGAAAGCCAGATGTTGGCGTTGCCAAGGTCATATATTTGCTTGTTTGGCGTGAATGACAAGAGTATTCCCGTAAAGGAAATTGAAACGAGAAGCAAGGGTAACCAGGTGGTAAACAATATGGTTTTCAAATGGCTGAATGCCATTGCGGTCGCTTCCTTCAAGCATGCAGAAACGCTTCTGTTAACGTATATACTATCTTTCATAACTTATCCTTCTTTTAAATTCACTGCAAGTAATGGCTGTAGCAATGGCGACATTGAGACTCTCGGCAGTATCTCTTCCATCGGTAAAGTTGGGTATGAACAGACGCTCTGTGATAAGCGACTTGATAGGGTCAGAAATTCCTTTACCCTCATTGCCCATTATGATGATGCCATTGCTGCTAAGTTCTTTGGTATAAATATCTTCCCCGTCAAGTACTGTTCCATATATAGGCACATCCTCGGGTACACTCTTGAGGAAAGAAAACAAATCAACGTAACTTATAGATATGTGGGCAATACTTCCCATCGTGGCTTGTACAACCTTGGGGTTGAAGACGTCAACCGTATCCTTGCTGCATACGATTTGAGTTATACCAAACCAATCTGCGATGCGTATGATTGTACCAAGATTTCCAGGGTCTTGTACTCCGTCGAGTGCAAGTATGATTTCCTTTGCAAATGTCGTTGGCAGTTCTGTTTGTGTTTGCGGAAATACTGCCAATACTTCTTGTGGATGCTGTAAGAAACTCAACTTCCTCAGTTCGTCTCCGGTAACTATGTATTCTTCGCAGTCATCATATTGTTTGGCAATACATGGAGGGTTCCACGCTTCAGTATGAACAAGAATCTTAGGGTCATGTTTGGCAAGCAAATCACCAACAACTTTAGGCCCTTCGGCAACGAATACCTGCTCATTATTACGGTATTTTTTCTGGTCTAATGATTTGATATATTTTATCTTTGCTTTACTGATCATTATTGCGAAAATATTTGTTGCAAAGTTAATAATTATTCTGTTGTTTTTTGTAATTTTGTGGAACTAATTGGAATGTTTTGAAATATATTAATCTATATATAGCTTTTTTTATAGCATTACTGTCGTCATGTAGTGCCTCAAAGTTCATATCCGAAAACGAGTACTTGTTGGATAAGGTTGAGTTGAAGTCAACCGAAAAAGGCTTTGACTCCGCCGTGCTTGGACCCTACATCAAGCAGAAGGCCAACTCCAAGTGGTTCTCCATATTTAAGATACCATTGGCCACATATTCTTTAGCGGGAAAGGACACCGCCAAATGGATTAACCGTACCCTTCGCAATATTGGTGAAGAACCGGTCATTTATGATGTCAACCAGGCTCACCAGAGCCAGAGTGACCTCTTGGCAGCCATGCATAACATGGGTTATATGCATGCCTCTGTGCAATTGGATACGCGCACGAAGGGAAAGAAAATCACGGCTACATATACTATAACTCCGGGGCAAGCCTATTTCATTGACAATGTACATTATATAATTGACGATGACAGCATTGCCAATTTGCTAAAGATAGAGCAGCCCAATTCCAAATTCCATATAGCCAAAGGTACAAAGTTTAGTGTTGACAAGCTCGACAATATACGTAAGCGTATATCAGACTATTTGCTTAACAGCGGTTTTTACCGTTTCAACAAGGATTTTATTCAGTTCACTGTAGATAGTGCAGCCAACTCTCAGCTTCTTGATGTTACCATGCATCTCTATCCTTATCGTGCATACAACGATGCCCCTGCTGTTTTTCATCCGCGTTATAAGGTTGGACGGATTGACTATCATACAGATAACGCAAACGGATATTTGCGCAGAAAGATTATGCTCAACAATACGACATTAGTTCAGAATGATTTCTTCAGCGAACAGAAACTTCAGCGTACTTACAATAATTTTGCCAAACTTGGAGCTGTGCGTTATACGAATATCCAGTTTGAAGAGGTTCCTGACAGCCAAGTCTTGAACACGTTAATCGAGTTGACCATGAACAAGCCATCGTCCGTGTCATTCCAACCGGAAGGTACCAATACGGCCGGAGATTTGGGCGCGGCGGTTTCTCTTACGTATACGAACAAGAACCTTTTTCATGGAAGCGAGTTGTTGAGCATTGAGTTGCGTGGAGCTTATGAAGCGATTAAAGGTCTTGAAGGATACAACGACCAGAACTACAAGGAATATGGAATAGAGACGCGTCTGGCATTCCCTCGCTTTGTTGCGCCTTTCCTTTCTCATTCTTTTACTCGTAACAGTCAGGCTACTTCCGAGCTTTCTTTAAGTTGGAACTTGCAAAATCGTCCTGAATTTCACCGCCGAGTCTTCTCTGCCGCTTGGCGTTATAGATGGGAGGAGGCGCATCATAATCTTTCTTACCGCTTTGATTTGCTCGACCTCAATTATGTGTCCATGCCGTGGATAAGCGAGACTTTCAAGCGTGATTACTTGGACGATGAGGGCAACCGAAATGCCATTCTCCGTTACAACTACGAAGACCTATTCATTATGAAGCTCGGTTTCGGATTGAGTTATAATGATGGCAGTGATGCTGTTCGTGCCAATGTCGAGTCTTCGGGCAATCTGCTCAATTCATTGTCGCATATAGCCAAGTTTAAGACCAACTCCAATGGCCAGAGCACGCTGTTTGGAATCGCATATGCCCAATACGCCAAGATGGATGTTGACTATACGCACCTTTTTAAGTTTGATGAGCACAACTCTTTGGCTGCTCACATTGGATTGGGCATAGCTTATCCTTATGGAAACAGTAAGATCCTGCCTTTTGAGAAGCGGTACTTTTCGGGCGGAGCCAACTCTGTAAGAGGTTGGAATGTCCGTGGCTTGGGCCCTGGTAAGTTTAAGGGAAAAGATGGACGCATCGATTTCATCAACCAGACTGGTGATATGAAACTTGATTTCAATCTGGAGTATCGCACGCACATGTTCTGGAAACTGGATGGCGCTGTATTTGTTGACGCAGGTAACATCTGGACATTGAAAGAATACGCCGACCAGCCCGGAGGCAAGTTTACCTTCAACGAGTTCTACAAACAGATAGCGGTGGCCTATGGTGTGGGCTTGCGCCTAAACTTCGACTATTTTATCTTGCGTATGGATATGGGCATGAAGGCCATTAACCCTGCCTATGAGTCCAAGGCAGAGCATTATGCATTGGTTCATCCCAATTTTAGTCGTGATTTTGCTTTTCATTTCGCGGTAGGGCTTCCATTCTGATTAGCCATGCCCGCTTTTCTTTTACCAATGTCCATTCGTAAATGCCTTCTTCACATTCTGCCGGAGGCTCTCCGAATCCGCGAGCTTCCATATAGTTGCTTACCCGCTGCTTCACGCGAGCCTGCTGCTCGTCTGGGCTATAATCTATTGAGATTATTTCCGTAGTAAGTTGGCTTTCCTTTGCCTTGAGTTGTTCTACATCACCTTCTCTGACTTGACTTGCTGCGAATTCCAGCCACTTTATCGATGGGGGAGTACAATACGCCGCCGCTTTGTCATATTGCCAGTTAAAGTAATATGTCGCAAACGAATCCACTCTTTCACCGATGCGTTCATCTTCACCGACTGTTGTATGACAAGAGGCAATGAGTGTCGTTACACCTATTATTATAAAGGGGACTATGATTTTCTTCATCTTTGTTTAATCGGACTTAATAACAAATATTCATGATAATGTACTTTTAGCAGCTACAATGCTGTCTGTATGCAAAGTTAATCAAAGCGTGCCCGATAACAAAATAAATCTTATGATTTCTTCTGCGCGATGCGTTTATATATTCGAGAAGAAGCCAATTCCGTATGGAACTGGCTTCTGTATTGTTTGTTTGGAATAAGTTGTTGTTTATTTAAGCTTCAGCTTTCTTAGTCTTCTCAGCGTAAACTTCGGGAGAGAGAACTGATACTGTGCTCTTGTTGCGTGAGCCCTTGTGGAAGTAAACCACACCGTCGGTCAATGCGTAAAGAGTATCATCCTTGCCCTGTGCTACATTCTCGCCTGGGAAGTGCTTGTTACCACGCTGACGAACGATTATGTTACCAGCGATGATTTTCTGACCACCCCAGATTTTAACGCCTAATCTTTGTGAAGCTGATTCACGGCCGTTCTTAGAACTACCAACACCTTTTTTATGTGCCATTCTGAAATCCTCCTTTTAAGCGACTACTTGTTTAACTTCTACCTGTGTGAACTGGGCGCGGTGACCATTCTTCTTACGATAGTCCTTGCGACGCTTCATCTTGAAAACGATGACCTTGTCACCCTTAACAAGAGGATTCACAACCTCTACTACTACTTTGGCACCTTCAACAGTAGGTGCACCGACTGTGACAGCTCCGTCTTTGTCGACGAGGAGCACTTTGTCAAATTCAACGGTCTTACCAGCCTCGGCATCCTTGATACGGTGAACGAAGAGCTTCTGGCCTTCCTCTACCTTGAACTGCTGACCGTTAATTTCTACAATTGCGTACATTTGTTATAAAATATAAGTTTTTCCGCCAGGCGCCTGATGGTGTTTCAGAACTTGTTCGAGCCCGAACGGACTAAATCGGATGCAAAATTACTAATTTTTATGGACATAGGCGCTTGTGCCAACTGTTTATTTCTCCGATATTAAGCATATTTAACGTATTGCAGTTAGAATTCAAAGAGCACGCGGGCGTTGAGCATACGGCCGGTGAGATAGTTGGGGACAGCGTATTGCTGATTGGTGACGTCGGTAATCCAATAATAGCTGTTTACATTGTTGATGCCGAGCAAGTTGAGACAGTCTACGCCAAGCCAGACATTCCTGAACGGCATATTCTTCCTCTTTGCTTCATTCTCAAACAATCGATAGCTCATTCCAATATCTGCGCGCTTGTATGCTGGGGCTCTGAAAGAGTTGCGCTCGGTTTCTCTGTGAGGCGCCGAGAATGGCAGACCGTCGGCAAAGGCAAGGCGAAGAGCCATCTTCCATCTGTCGGTTCCGGGGAAGTAATCTGTAAAGAACAGGTTCATGGACCACCGCTGGTCTGTGGGCAACGGCATGGAGTGGCCGTTCAGCTTCATTTGGGTTTTCATCAAGGATAGTGATATCCAAGAGTCTGTTCCTGGTACAAATTCACCATACAGCTTCATGTCCAGACCAGCTGCATAACCACTGCAGATGTTATCACCATAATATACCACCTTGACATTATTAATAGAGTAGGGTATCAGGTTCTGCAGTATCTTGTAATATGCTTCGGCTGTAAATCGGAAGGGTCGGTTCATGCTTCTGAAGCGATAGTCATAACCCGCAACGAAGTGTATCGATCGTTGGCTTTTTATCTTTTCGTTCAGCCGTGCCACGGTTACATGGTTGACTGTCGTAGTATCACGAAGCTCTTTGAAGAAGGGCGCTTGGTAGTAGATGCCGGTTGCGATGCGCAGTGTAGTGTTTGGCGACCAAGCCGGAATGATGCCCAATGAGATGCGGGGCGACAAGATTGTTTCCTTGTTGAAGTTCCAGTGGCTCATACGCAGTCCGTAGTTGAGCGTATAGAGGGTAGTGGCGCTGTCCGTACCCGATGTAAATCGCCACGTATCCTGTAAGTATGACTCTATGCGAGATGCATCCAGCTGGTTTCGGGTACGCATGGAGTATATCATATACAGGTCCTCGCCGGTATTGGGTACGTTGTAACCAGCCGAATCACGCATCTCATATTCTATGGAGTTCTCTTTGATGTGCTCCCTTTTGAGCGTCAGTGCGGCTTCGATATCGTGCTTCTTGATTTTGCTTGTCAGCATCAGCTTCAGACTTTGCACGCGGGCTTCGAGATAGTTGCGGGCGCTCTCGAAATACGTTCCGACAGCCATATTCTCATTGGTCTCGGTCTGGGTGAGCCAGTATTGGCCCTGTATGTCGTAGGTCTCACGCTCTTTGGTCGAGAATGCCGACGCAATGAGTGACAAACGCGTCTTGCTGTTAAGGTTTCGATTGATTGCCAACGAACCAAAATAGGTGCGGAAGAGGTCTTTCTCCTGGCCGTCAAAATAGACCTTGAAATTCATTACGTTCTGCATCGTGCCGAAGGCCGTGTTGCGGTCTTTGGGATAGAAATTGTAGTGACTTTCCGAGATGTTACCGATGAAATCAATCTGCCAACGATTGTCGGGAGTATAGCTCAGATAGGTCTGATAGTCCAGGAAGTTGGGCTTGTACTCTCCGTTTTCCTGCAGCGACCCCAAAAGATATTTATTGGTTTTGTATCTCACGCCATTGGCCCACGCTATCTTCTTGTTGGCCAAACCCACATAGGCGCTTGCGCCCAACAGGCTTGCCGAAGCATTGGCTTCAAACCGCTGTGGCCGTTTATAGGTGATGTCGAGAGCCGATGACATCTTGTCGCCATACTTTGCCTCAAATCCTCCAGTCGAGAACCCAATCTTCGCCACCATGTCTGGATTGATTACCGATAAGCCCTCCTGTTGTCCAGACCTCACAAGGAATGGGCGGAAGACCTCTACATTATTAATATATACGCTGTTCTCGTCAAAAGAGCCTCCTCTTACGTTGTATTGAGAGCTCAGTTCGCTATGGGTTGATACTCCCGCCTGACTTTGTATGAGCTCTTCCACAGCATTGCCACCCACCGAGGGCGACATCTTCATGTCCTTGGTCTTCAGTTCCTGAGTCTGGCCGGTCTGTATCTTTTCTCCTTTCACTTCGACTTCGCCGAGCGTGTTGACGTCGGCATACATGACCACGTGGAGGTTCTGTCTGCCACGAGGGTTGCGCAGTACGCGGGTCTTGGCACGATAACCCAGCATCGAGAAGCGTATGACCACCGAGTCGGCAGAGTGGAGGTTGAGGGTGAATGAACCTTTGGCAGACGTGAGAGCCACCTTGCCTTGGCGGGCACAGGTTACAGACGCAAACTCGATGGGATTGTCCTTGTCGTCGGTAACCCGTCCTTGCAAGACAAAGCTCTGACTATATGTAGAGAGGCATACTGAAGCCAGCAAAGCCAATAATACGAATTGTTTCATAACCATATAACGCAAGATAGGGCCGATTATTGTGTCAGCCCACTATCCACTTGCAAATAATCGTATTGACAAGCGGAATATTCAGATGGTACCATCTGTACTTGTTGGTTGAAATCGCGCCGAGATTTAGCATCATCTTTGTCAGTGTGTTGTGCATGGAGGGCTGACCGGCGTCGACGATGAAGAATTTGCCGCAGTCCCTACGATAGGCCTCTTCGATGGCATGCCATACAGAGATGTGGAATGCATGATTCTTGGGAACCATTTTTTTGTTCGTCACGGCATAACAGCCATACGCATTGCCATTGGCGAAGAGGCATACGCATCCGGCAACCACTTTGTTGACGTTGGTCGTGACATAGATTTTGATTTGTGGATTGTGATGATACTCAAGGATAAGTTCCTTGTTGGGCAGAAAACTTTGAAGCACGTAGCGGTAGGACTTCTTGAGGAGCTTGCAGAACTCCTTGACCTCTGCGTCGCTGGTCGCTTCGCGCGTCTGCAGACCCATTTCCGAGACTTCTTTGAGGTATCTGCTGCTTTTCAGACTCAATCTGTCAGTCGGGTTTGCCTCCTTCAGGTCCAGGTGAGTCTCCATCCAGCCGGTGGGGAAGTAACCGCAGGCTCTCAGATGTTGGTAACCATACATCTTGTAAGGTATGTTGGAGAACTCGATGTATAGACACAGCTTCATTTTCAATATCCTTGTCAGTCGTCCGAGCAACATTCCGAATATCTCCTGGGGATTGGCATTGTCGGTATAGTCGCCTGTGCCGAAGACGCGGGCTTGCTTGTACAGATAGAGCGGCAATAGACTCTTGCGCCAACGGGTCACAGCCAGCAGCTGACCCACTACTTGTCCGTTTTCATCTTCGGCTATGGCCATATAAGGGGTATGGCCTGGTGCCTGTTCATACATTCTGAACAGTACAAGGCTGTGCTGGAACTGCCAGCTTGCCGATTGTGGCATATCTGTGCCTCTTGATATGATGCGCGTTCGTATTTGGTGCATTTGGCAAATATACAAATTACATTTGTAACTGCCAAAACAAATGCAGATTTTATACTTGCCGGAGCATATTTCCCCTTGCGAGTATAAAATCTGCCATCTGTCAATGTCTTTGATTACCTACAGCTGTTTGCGGCTTAGCACATAGACGAGCGCACTTGCTCTGCCGTCTCTCTTGATAGGCGATTGTGGCGTCCGCGAGATTTCCTGCAACTCGCGCGAAGCTGCGCAATGCGACTGCTGGGTAAGGCGAGCATAATCACCGACGCGCATGAAGGGGTGGGCCGCATCGCTCAGATAGCCGACGGCAAGGCCGATGCGCTCTTCCTTGCTGTAGGGCGACTTGCGCAGCCGGTGCTCTTTGTCGCGTACCAAGGTGCATTGTGAGGAAATCGTGCGGACCAGCTGTGAGGCTACTCTGTAGATTATGCCCGTCACCTTCAGACTTCTGGCGTTGGTTTCCTTTCCCGTGTCCGAACCAGTCAGGTCTTTGGGCATCGTCATGCCGACAGACGCCCTGAAAGTCCCGATGCCGTCGATGGTCACCGAATTGCCAGAAGCCATTTCCAGCGCCATCTGCTTGCCGATGGCTGCGATTACCTGTACCACCTGTCCTTTGTCAAGGCCCGAACCGGGATAGGTAAGGCGTCTTACCAGTTCGTCGAAGTCAATGTTCTCGTTGACCTTCATGCGGTAATAGAATTTCTTTTCGCCCGTGTTTCTGAGGTCGGGCATCTCCTGTTTGAAATACTTTGCCATAGTTAGATGCAATAAGTCAGTAAATAGTTTGATGTGTAATTCATGGTGCAAATGTAAGCATAATTTTCTGTTACCACCAAATCCAAAGTTAATCTAAGGCGCGATTTAACAGATGCCAACCATCGTTTAATTATTTCACACTTCGCCCTCGCCGTTTTGTGGCCTGCAATCAGTTTTTGCTTGGTCTGCGGCATGTATGGCTGCGTCGTCTATATAGTCATTACGACCACCGGAAACCGGTCAATTATCGTGAAAGTGAGGAAAAATGTCGGAAATTATTTTGAATTCTACTTCGCTATCACTAACTTTGTATCAGATAATAACGACGATGGATAGCACCGTTGTCACATTAATCAGTAAAGACGTATGGATTTCAAAGATTTAGTAGCACATCGACGCAGTCATCGCCGTTTCAGTGATGAAGAGATTGCCCCCGAGGCTCTGCAGCTCATACTGCGGTCGGCGCTTATGTCGCCGACATCCAAGAGTAGCCGCAAATGGCATTTCGTAGTGGTAGATGACAAGGTGGCGCTCGAGAAGATGGCCGACGCCAAAGAGGTTGGAGCCGCCTTTCTCAAGGGTGCGCCCTTGGCCATCGTGGTTTGCGCTCCCCCCGACGAGGATGAATGTTGGATAGAAGACGCGTCCATCGCTGCGGTTACCATACAGTATCAGGCTGCCGACCTGGGCTTGGGTTCCTGCTGGGCGCAGATGCACGGCCGCGGTCTCTCCGACGGTACCACCGCCGACGAGGTCATTCACGGCATCCTGGGACTCGATGATGCCTACAAGGTATTGTGTGTCATCGCTATAGGTCATTATACCGATGAGCGCAAGCCTCAGAATGAAGATGCGCTGAAATGGGAAAATGTTACAATATACAACGGGAATGATTAATTACGATTTAACCAAGGTCAAGGCCATCATCTTCGATGTAGATGGCGTGCTTTCGGCCGAAACGATAGGCATGGATGACGAGGGCCAGCCTCTGCGCACGGTCAACATCAAGGATGGTTATGCCATACAGCTTGCCTGCAAGATGGGGCTGCATATAGCCATCATGACTGGTGGCCGTTCGGAAGCTATTGTCAAACGATACACCTACCTCGGGGTAGGCGATGTCTACATCAACTGCTCTATGAAGATGGAGACCTATCAGGAGTTCAAGGCAAAGAACAATCTGGATGACAGCGAGGTTATCTATGTGGGCGACGACATCCCCGACTATCAGGTGATGCGTCGCTGCGGTTGTCCGTGTTGCCCCGCCGACGCCTGTTCCGATATCCAGAAAATCAGCACCTATGTCAGCCGCTGCAAGGGTGGTTACGGCGTAGGCCGCGACATCATCGAGCAGGTGCTCATGGCTCAGGGAAAATGGTTGAGCGACAGCAAGGCTTTCGGTTGGTAATCATATTAATATCAAGACGATGATAGATACTCCTTATCATATAATCCTTGCCTCCAACTCTCCCCGCAGGAAAGAACTTCTGGGCGGATTGGACTTGGAATACGAAGTGCGCGTGGTTCCCGGTATCGAGGAAAACTATCCCGACGGACTTACCCCCGAGCAGATACCCCAATATTTGGCTTGCCAGAAGGCTCAAGCCTATACGCTGAGTGCCGGAGAGATGCTGATAACAGCCGATACCGTTGTGGTGTTGGGCGGAGAGGTGCTGGGCAAGCCTGCCGATGAAGCCCAGGCCAAAGCAATGCTGGCCAAACTGAGCGGCAAGACACATACCGTGGTCACCGGCGTGGCTCTTACCACCCTGGACAAACAGCACGCCTTCCACGTGGTGACAGAGGTAACCTTCAAGCAGTTTACCCAGCAGGAAATCGATTACTATGTGACTACCTATCGCCCCTTGGACAAGGCCGGTGCCTATGGCATCCAAGAGTGGATAGGTTTCATAGGTGTCACTGCGCTCAAAGGCAGTTTCTTCAATGTGATGGGGCTGCCAGTACAACGCATATACGAAGAGATATTCAAGTTCTGAGTATCCCCCAATGAAGTAAGGACAAATCCCGTTTTGGCATGTCGCGATGCAGCCTGCCTAAACGGGATTTCCCTTGTGCTGTGGCTATCTGCGGCGCTTGCAACATGCAATTTTTCTTAAAATAAAGTGATATTTCTCCTTTTTTAATATAATTTAGAACCTATCTTTCGGCTCTATGTTTGTTTTGTAGTACTTTTGCACCAAAATCAACATAAAAGCAAAAAAGATTATGGCAGAAGCTATCGATATCCGCGAACTCAATGTGCGGATAGAACAACAAAGTACCTTTGTCACCAATCTGACAACAGGTATGGATCGCGTAATAGTAGGACAAAAACATCTGGTTGACTCGCTTCTTATTTCCCTCTTGAGCGATGGTCATATATTGTTGGAAGGCGTACCCGGCCTGGCAAAGACTCTGGCGATAAAGACCCTGTCACAGTTGATAGACGCCAAATATAGCAGAATACAGTTTACTCCCGACTTGTTGCCTGCTGACGTTGTTGGAACAATGATTTATAGTCAGAAAGAGGAAGCCTTCCAGGTGAAGAAGGGCCCTGTATTTGCCAATTTTGTACTTGCCGATGAGATAAACCGAGCTCCCGCCAAGGTGCAAAGCGCTCTGCTCGAGGCCATGCAGGAACACCAGGTGACTATCGGTGACAATACGTTCAAGCTGCCTACTCCCTTCCTGGTTATGGCTACCCAGAACCCCATTGAACAGGAAGGCACCTACCAGCTTCCCGAAGCCCAGGTAGACCGTTTCATGCTCAAGGTCATCATAGACTATCCCACACTGGAAGAGGAGAAGAAGATTATGCGTGAAAACCTTGTGGGCGGTCTTCCACAGGTAATGTCTGTGACAACCGCCGAAGAGATAATGCGTGCGCGTGAGGTGGTAAGCCAGGTTTATATCGATGAAAAGATAGAGCAGTATATTGCCGACATCGTATTTGCCACACGTTATCCCGACCGTTATAATCTCAAGGAGCTCAGCGACCTGATTACCTTCGGTGGCAGCCCACGTGCCAGCATCAATCTGGCCAAGGCCGCCCGTGCCTATGCCTTTATCAAGCATCGCGGTTATGTGGTGCCCGAGGATGTGCGTGCCGTCGCTCACGACGTTTTGCGCCATCGCGTAGGATTGAGCTATGAGGCAGAGGCCAACAATGTCACTGCCGAAGAAATCGTATCCAAGATTATCAATAAAGTTGAAGTTCCTTGATGGAAACATCTGAAATCTTAAAGAAGGTCAGGAAGATAGAGATAAAGACTCGTGGATTGAGTCAGAACATCTTCGCCGGACAGTATCACTCAGCCTTCAAAGGAAGAGGTATGGCCTTTTCCGAGGTTCGTGAATACCAGTATGGCGACGACGTGAGAGATATCGATTGGAATGTAACCGCCCGTTTCCACCGTCCTTATGTCAAGGTGTTTGAAGAAGAGCGCGAACTTACGGTGATGCTCCTTGTCGACGTCTCGGGTTCGCTCGATTTCGGTACGTCGCGTCAGCTGAAGCGCGAGATGGTTGCCGAGATTGCTGCCACGCTGGCTTTCAGCGCCATACAGAACAATGACAAGATTGGTGTGATACTCTTTTCTGACCGGATTGAGAAATATATCCCGCCAAAGAAGGGCCGCAAGCACATCCTCTATGTTATCCGTGAGATGCTCAACTTCAAGCCCGAGAGCAAGCGTACGGACATCGGCATGGCTGTCGAGTTTCTCACCCGTGTGGCCAAGCGTCGTTGTACAGCTTTTGTCTTAAGCGACTTCTATACACGCAACGACTTTGAAAAGCAGTTGCAGATAGCCAGCCAGAAACACGACATCGCCTCGATACAGGTCTATGACCCGCGTGCCAAAGAGCTACCCGATGTAGGATTGCTCAAGGTGTGTGATGCCGAAACCGGCCACGAGACTTATATCGACACTTCGAGCAAGAAGCTGCGCCAGGCTCATGCCAATTATTGGCGCCAGCGGGAGAGTGTGCTCAGGCAGACTTTCGTCAAATGTAATGTCGACTGGGTGTCGGTAGCTACAAATGAAGACTATGTGCGCAGTCTGATGTTGCTCTTCGCCCAGCGTGGACATAGTTAAGTATGAATAGAGAATAAGTAGTTTATGTATTTTAGATATTTGCTTTTATCAATGTGTTGTCTGCTGCTGGGCGTAAAGTCGTCAGCACAGGTAAGCGTTGAAGCCAAAATCGACTCCATAAGCATTCTTGTGGGTGAGCAGACCAACATGGAGGTTGCCGTCACAGCCCGCAAAGGAGCAAAAATAGTATGGCCCAATATCAAACCGTCGCACTATCTCGTTCCCGGTGTCGAAATTATAGATGTGGCCGATGGCGACACTTCGGAAGTGGACAACAACGTAAGGATAAGTAAAAGAATTACATTGACATCTTTCGACGAGAATCTCTATCCTATACCCGGCATGAAGGTAAAGGTGGATGGAAAGCCCTATGAGGCCAACCAGTTGGCACTGAAGGTAATGACCATCGATGTCGACACGCTTCATCCCAATCAGTTCTATCCTCCCAAGACCGTGCAGAACAATCCGTTCTTGTGGAGTGAATGGAGCGGTCTGTTCTGGATGAGCGTATTGGTATTGGCGCTGATGGGTGGCATCTTCTACCTGTATATCCGTCTGCGTGAAAACAAGCCAATCATTGCCAAGATACGTATAGTCAAGAAGGTGCTGCCTCACCAGCGTGCCCTCTCTGTCATGGAGAAAATCAAGGCAGAACATCTGGAACGTTCGGACGACCAGAAGACTTACTACACGCAACTCACTGATGCTCTGAGACAATATATCAATGAGCGTTTTGGTTTCAAAGCTATGGAGATGACTTCCTCGGAGATTATCGAGCGTTTGCAGCAGAATGGCGACAAAAAGATGATCGGTGAACTCAAAGAGCTATTTGAGACAGCCGACCTCGTGAAGTTTGCCAAGTACTCTACGCTCATCAACGAGAATGACCTGAACCTGGTCAACGCCATCAACTTCATCGACCAGACCAAGTTGGAGAACGTGCCTACCGAAGAGAGGGTAGTGCCTCAACTGAGTCAGGAAGACAAACGAACAAAGAATACACGACGCGCCATAAAATGGCTGATAGCCCTATCCTCTGCATTGGTGATAGTGCTGTTGGCTTACATCATTTATAGTGCCATTCAACTAATCAGTTAAATATGGAATTTGCCAATAAAGAGTATTTCTTTCTGCTTCTCTTGCTGATACCTTATGTGCTTTGGTATTTTCTGTATCGCAAGAAGAATGAGCCCACAATACGAATGAGTGATACATTCGCATACCAATATGCTCCCAAAAGCTGGCGTATAAGGATTATCAACCTGCCGATGCTGCTGAGATGTATCACCTTTGTTCTGATAGTAATCATTCTGGCTCGGCCACAGACCCACAATGCGTGGGATAAAAAGGAGGTCGAAGGCATCGACATCATGCTCGTTATGGACGTGTCGACCTCAATGTTGGCTGAAGATCTGCGTCCCAATCGTATAGAGGCCGCCAAGAATGTTGCCGCCGAATTTATCAATGGGCGTCCTAATGACAATATCGGCTTGACGATATTCGCAGGCGAGGCATTTACCCAGTGTCCGATGACAACCGACCATACATCGCTGCTCAACATGCTTCAAACCGTACGCACGGACATCGCGGCAAGAGGCTTGATACAGGATGGAACAGCTGTAGGAATGGGTTTGGCAAGCGCGGTGGCACGACTGAAGGACTCAAAGGCCAAAAGCAAAGTGGTAATCCTGCTCACGGACGGTTCGAACAACATGGGAGACCTCTCGCCAATGACCTCGGCACAGATAGCCAAAAGCATGGGCATCCGCGTATATACCATCGGAGTGGGTACCAACAAGGTAGCACGTTATCCGGCGATAGTTGCTGGCGGCGTGCAGTATGTCAACATACCTGTAGAGATAGACACCAAGACGCTAAGTGATATAGCTGCCACAACGGATGGCAATTTCTATCGGGCAACCAACAATGCCGAGTTGAAGAACATCTACAAGGATATCGACAAGTTGGAGAAGACAAAGATGAACGTAAAGAAATTCTCTAAGAGATATGAGGCTTATCAGCCATTTGCCATTGCGGCCATCCTCTGTCTGCTTTTGGAAATATTATTAAGAACAACGGTATTAAGAAGAATTCCCTAAATTATGAGATTCGAAGATTCTATATATTTATGGTTACTGTGGGTGGTGCCGATACTTGCCTTCATCAGATTGGTAGTATGGCGCCAGCGGCATAACAAGTTCAAGAAATTTGGTGATCCCCAACTCTTGAAGTTGCTTATGCCTGATGCTTCTCCGTATAGACCTACGGTAAAATTCTGGCTTTGTCTTGCCGCATTGTCATTGCTGATTATTGTCCTCGCGCGCCCGCAGATGGGTTCTAAGGTGTCGCAAGAAAAGCGAAACGGCATAGAGTTGATTATTGCAATGGATATCTCAAATTCGATGAAGGCACAGGATGTGGTTCCCTCGCGTCTGGACAAAGCCAAGTTTATGGTAGAAAGCCTGGTCGACAATTTCAATAATGACAAGGTGGGACTTGTGGTCTTCGCCGGCGATGCTTTTGTGCAGCTGCCGATAACCAGTGACTATGTATCAGCCAAGATGTTCCTGCAAAATATCAGTCCGTCGCTTATCAATACCCAAGGTACCGACATTGCTAAAGCCATTGACATATCCATGCACAGCTTTACACAACAGGAGAAGGTGGGTAAGGCAATCATTCTCATCACCGATGGTGAAGACCATGAAGGTGGCGCATTGGAAGCAGCCAAAGCCGCAAAAAAGAAGGGTATCAATGTGTTTATCTTGGGCGTGGGTAGCGAAAAAGGTGCTCCAATTCCCAATGACGATGGTGGATACTTGACTGACAATACGGGGCAGACGGTTATGTCTGTTCTCAATGAAAAGATGTGTCGTGATATCGCTCAGGCAGGAAGTGGCATGTACATCCATGTAGACAATACAAGTGATGCGCAGAACCAACTGAACAACGAATTTGAAAAGTTGCAGAAGGGAGACTCTGACAGCGTGATTTACAGCGAATACAACGAGCAGTTTCAAGCATTTGCAATCTTGGCAATGCTTCTTCTTATCATAGAAGCGTGTCTCCTGGAGGTGCGCAATCCCTTATTCAAGAATATCAAATTGTTTAAAAAGAAATGAGATTACGGTATATTTTCTTGATATCTATATTGCTTACTATCAGCGCTCATCTGTCAGCCCAGAATGACAGACAATTGGTGCGCATAGGTAACAGGTTCTTCTATGAACAGAATTACGCAAAAGCAGAAATTGAATATCGTAAGGCTATAGCCAGTAATGGCGGAAATACTCAGGCCATATACAACTTGGGGTGTGCGTTGCAAGCACAAAAGAAAGACTCTGCAGCGATAAAACAATATGAACTTGCAGGTAAAATCGAAACCAACAAGATAAGAAAGTCAAAGTCTTATCACAATATAGGTGTCATTTGCCAGTCTCACCAAATGTACAAGGAAGCCATCGAAGCCTATAAGGAAAGTCTGAGAAACAATCCAGGTGATAATGAGACTCGATACAATTATGTATTGTGTAAGCGCCTGCAGAAAAATCAGAAGGATCAAAACGACAAGCAACAGAACAAAGACGACAATAAGGACAAAAAGAACAAGGACAAGAAACAAGATAACAAGGATAATCAGCAGCAGAAGCAGCAACAGAGTAATGAGCAAATGAGCAAAGACAATGCCGAGCAACTGCTTAATGCGGCTATCCAGGAAGAGAAGGCTACGCAGCAGAGACTGAAGAAATCGATGCAGAAGCCACAAAAGCGAAACTTGGACAAGAATTGGTGATTTGCAAGATACGTGTTCTTTTTTATAATCGCAATCATAATGACAGACATATTGAATGAATTGAAGATGAAACGATATATATTGATACTGGTTGGTATTTATATTACAATGGCCATCAAGGGACAGCATATTAACGTTGCTGCCCCTTCTCGGGTTAATGTCGGTGAAAATTTTAGAGTGGCATATACAATAAGCACTCAGGATGTTGATGATTTCAGGTCAAACATGCGTTCTACTGACGAAGTCGAAGTCATTGCTGGACCTTATGCCTCCAAAGTCTCAAGTTTCAGTATGGTCAATGGTCATACAACTTCCAGTTCATCCATTACATACACATATACTCTATATGCCAACAAAGCCGGAACATTCACGGTTCCCGCCGCTCACGCTAAAATCCATGGCAAAACCATTGCCTCTCATAGTACAAAGATAACGATATCCGGTCAGGCGCGTAGCAACAATAACAATGGCCACAACAATCCTAACACTTCTGCCATCCATGAACAAGGTAGCAGAATATCTGGCAATGAACTCTTTATCAAGGTAAGTGCCAACAAACGTAAGGTTCATGAACAGGAACCCATATTACTGACTTACAAGGTGTATACAACGCTGGAGCTGACTCAGTTGGAAGGAAAGATGCCGGACTTGACAGGTTTTCATACACAAGAAGTCAAGTTGCCGCAACAGAAGAGTTTCCATATAGAGAGGATTAAAGGTCGTCCATATAGATGCGTAACATGGAGCCAGTACGTCATGTACCCTCAAATGACAGGTAGCTTAAAGATACCAAGCATCACTTTCCATGGTATCGTGGTTCAGGAAAATCGCTCGGTTGATCCTTTTGAGGCCTTCTTCAATGGCGGCTCTGGTTATGTGGAGGTAAAACGCGACATCGTTGCTCCCGGCTTGTCTGTTGAGGTAGAGCCTTTACCCACAAAACCTGCGAATTTCTCTGGCGGAGTTGGTAAATTCAATATCTCAGCCCAGGTAGACAACAAGGATATCAAGGCGGGTGAGCCTCTTAACTTCAGAGTCGTTATCGGTGGTTACGGCAACTTGAAACTTATCAAGCAGCCTGTTGTAAAGTTCCCCAAAGATTTCGACCAGTATGATGCAAAGATTACAGATAAGACCAAACTTACGTCCAATGGCTTGGAGGGAAATACGATTTATGACTTCCTTGCCGTTCCACGCAATCAAGGCAACTATACAATACCTCCCGTTGAGCTCGTCTACTATGATGTTGACCGCAATCAGTATCGCACTGTGAAGACGCAGGCTATTAATTTGCAGATAGCTAAAGGCGATGGCAAGAGTGGTAGTGTCTCTGACTATGCCAAAGATCAAAATACTGATATCCGTGGTATCAAAGAAGGCGGAGTCACAATCAAAGATTTCTCTTCAATGTTCTTCGGTAACGTAGCCTATTGGACTTCATTGATTATTGTAGTCGTAATCTTTATCGTATTGCTGGTTGTTTTCAGAAAGAGGGCAGTCCTTAACGCCGACGTGGTCAGAATCAAGGGCAAGAAGGCCAACAGAATTGCAACCAAACGACTGAGGAAGGCAAGCAAACTGATGATACAAGGCAAATCCGATGAATTCTATGACGAGGTGCTTAGAGCCTTGTGGGGATATGTCGGCGACAAGTTGAATATGGCTATCGAAGAATTGTCAAGAGATAACATTTCACAGACATTGGCCAATCACAGCGTTGATGATGCCACCATCCAGAAGTTTACCGATGCCTTGACAGAATGCGAGTTTGAAAGATTTGCGCCCGGAGACCCTGCGGGCAACATGAACAAGACTTTTGAATCTGCAATGACTGCCATTATTGAAATTGAGAGAGTGATGAAAAAGAAGAACCATATCAATACGAAAGCGTTGTTGGTAGTGATGGCGCTGGCAGTTTCATGCCAGGTTGGTGCTGTTACCAAAGAGAATGCTGACAAGGAATATAAGAGAGGTAACTACCAACAGGCCATACAGGATTATCAAGAGCTCCTGAAGAGCGGTAAATCTCCTGAGATTTATTATAATCTCGGCAATGCGTATTTCCGTTCTGACAACATTTCGCAATCAATTCTCGCCTACGAGCGTGCGTTGTTGTTGTCGCCCGGAGACGCCGATGTACGGTTTAATCTGAAGTTTGCGCGCAACAAGACCATCGACAAGATAGTACCAGAAGACCAGATGTTCTTTAAGACATGGTATCAGTCGCTGGTGTTTTACACTGGCATTGATTCTTGGGCTATTGTCAGCCTGGTGTCCATCATCGGTGCATTGTCTTTGGTCCTTTTCTACTTATTTGGCAATCGAGTATTGGTCAGGAAGGTAGGTTTCTATGGCGCCTTAGTTCTTATCGTTGTCACCGCATTCAGCATGCTTTTCGCGCAACAACAAAAGGAGATGCTGTTACACAGAACAGGCGCAATTATCATTTCTTCCACGGTTAATGTGAAGAAGACGCCCGCTCCTACATCTACTGATGTTTATGTATTGCATGAAGGTACGAAAGTAGACATAACAGACCAGTCCATAGAGGGTTGGTATGGCATCAAACTTGCCGATGGAAGAGAGGGATGGATTAAGTCTTCATCTTTGGAGAAGATATAATTAGCAGTAATAAAGCATGAATTATTCTACACTATATGCCGCAGACAAAACCTTGCTGATGGTCTTCAATGGGAGCCATTGCCCCTTTGTTGACAGATTGGCAGTGACGCTGACTTGCGGTTATATGTGGATACCGCTTTATATTGCCCTCTTGCTGTTGGTCATAAATAACCATAAAACTGTGGCCCAAATCTCATTGGTCATAGGCATGGCCTTGCTTGCTATAGTCTTGAGCGAGGGAATGGCAGACTTGATAGTCAAGCCACTCGTTGCTCGACTTCGCCCCATCCATGATACACTTATGCAAGATAGTGTTCAGGTCGTCAACAATTATCTTGCAGAGGGATATAGTTTCTTCTCTGCCCATGCATCCAACACTATGGCTGTGGCCGTTTTCTTCAGTTTGTTAGTTAAAGACCGCCTCTTCGCATGTACCTTGATTACCTGGGTGCTCGTCAATTGTTGGACGCGGCTTTATCTTGGCGTCCATTATCCGAGCGACATTATCGTTGGGGTGGTGTGGGGTAGTGTCAGCGGCCTTTTTGCCTATACTATATATAATAAGGTAAAAGACACAAGACGCGTTAGGGCCTCCGATGACGCCGCGACCACCGATATGGCGTATCGTCGTTCAGATATCAACACAGTAATCAGCGTCATGGCGCTATTAGTTATATTCGCAATCATTTTTAGTTTGATATAATGGATACAAAACATATTAAAATCAGTGATTACAATTATCCGCTGCCCGATGAGAGGATAGCCAAATTTCCTCTTGCCCAGCGTGATCATAGCAAACTACTCTTGTATAAACACGGCGTAGTGTCGGAAGATGTTTTCAATCATCTGCCCGACCATTTGCCGGCTGGTGCGTTGATGGTATTCAATAATACCAAAGTGATACAGGCGCGTATGCACTTCAGGAAGGAGACCGGCGCATTGATAGAGATATTCTTGATGGAGCCCGCTTTCCCTGTTGACTATGAGCAGATATTCCAGACACGTCGCCACTGCGCGTGGAGGTGCATGATTGGTAACCTCAAGAAATGGAAGGAAGGTTCTCTGCATCGCGAGTTTGACATCAACGGCCATAAATTTGTCCTTTCCGTCAGCCGCGACAACTCTCAGAACACAGAGGTCGCCACTGGCACCAACTTCTGGATTAACTTCGATTGGGATTCCGACGAGGTAAGTTTTGCAGAAATCTTGGATTCCATCGGCGAGCTTCCTATACCGCCATATCTTAACCGCGAGACACAGGAAAGTGACAAGACAACATACCAGACTGTCTATTCCAAGATAAAGGGTTCCGTAGCAGCCCCTACAGCAGGACTTCATTTCACCAAGGATGTCCTTGAGGCCTTAGATGACAAGGGTATTCACCGCGAGGAGTTGACGCTCCACGTAGGAGCAGGAACGTTCAAACCGGTCAAGACCGAGCAGATATGCGCCCACGAGATGCACAGCGAGTATATTGTCGTCAAGCGTACCACCCTTCAAACCCTCTTGCAGCACGACTGTAAGGCCATCGCCGTGGGAACGACAAGCGTCCGCACACTTGAGAGCCTATATTATATAGGTGTCAAATTGCAGTATAATCCCAATGCTACTGAAGACGAGCTCCATGTCAATCAATGGGAGCCTTATGACGACAACCGTAATGGCAAGATAGTTGATGGCATCAGCCCATGTCAAGCGATTCAGAATATACTGACATATCTTGAGACAAACCATCTTGAGGCACTGCATACAAGCACACAGATTATTATAGCTCCGGGTTTTGAGTACAAGATAGTCAAGATGCTCGTCACCAATTTCCATCAGCCACAAAGCACATTGCTTTTGCTCGTAAGTGCATTTGTCAATGGCGACTGGCACAAGATATATGACTACGCGCTGAGCCACGATTTCCGTTTCCTCAGCTATGGAGACAGTTCATTATTAATTCCCTAATTATTAGAAACGTAAAGATATGAAAATAGGAGATAAAGTTAGCTTCCTCAGTGAAACCGGCGGCGGAGTCATTGCAGGATTTCAAGGTAAGAACATTGTCCTCGTTGAGGATGAAGACGGCTTCCAGATTCCTACCCCTATTAATGAGGTAGTGGTCATTGGCAATGACGATTATAGCATTGCCAAGGTAGTTGCCAAGACCGAAAGCAAGCCTAAAGACAACAAGAGTGTCAAGGCCCTGCTTGCAGATGGTACCGATGCCGATGTCGATACTGATGTCGAAGAGGTCGACATCGCCGACAAGGAAGTTACCTTCAAGATGCCAGCCGAAGAGCGCAAAGGCGGAAACATGCTCTCATGCTATCTTGCCTTTGTCCCAATCAATATCAAGGAGATGACGACCACCCGGTTTGAAGCCTACCTGGTCAATGACTGCAACTATTGTCTGCAATACTCGTTCATGACTGCCGAAGGTAACGCCTGGACCCTACATTCACAGGGAGAAATCGAGCCCAATACATCTTTATATATAGAAGAGGTAGGAAGAGAAGAGCTGAACAGCCTTCTCAAGATGGGATTTCAACTCTTTGCCTACAAGAGAGACAAGTCTTTCATCCTTAAACCTGTCGTCGAGGTTCAACTTAGGCTTGACCCCGTCAAGTTCTATAAACTCCACTCGTTCCAGAAGACCATTTATTTCGACACACCGGCATTGTTGTACACCATTGTCGAGGACGACAAGATTGCGCATCCTCTCCATATCGATGCCGCTGAATTGAAGAACAAGATGGTTGGCAACGTTGAACCTTCCCGTTTGGTGTCTGGCAAAGATACTGCCACCAAGCCACAGTCTGCACCGCGTCCGCGCAATAGCGACGAAATGGTTGTCGACCTGCATATTGACGCTCTTCTCGACAGCACTGCAGGCATGTCGCATGCCGATATCCTCAACTATCAGATTGGCAAGTTCCAGGAAGTGCTGGATAGCTACAGCACCCAGAAGGGCAAGAAGATCATCTTTATCCATGGCAAGGGCGAGGGCGTGTTGCGTCATTCCCTCATCAATATGCTCAATTACAAATATAAGAGATACCAGTATCAGGATGCATCATTCCAGGAGTATGGTTATGGAGCAACTCAGGTAACTATCAGATAACTTAACCATTCACAAACAGAACATTATGAACTACGGATTTATAAAAGTCGCTTCGGCAGTTCCCTCTGTAAAGGTGGCAGATTGCAAATACAATGTCGAGCAGATAGAGCAACAGATTATATTGGCCGAAGGGCAGGGGGTGGAGATTATTGTTTTCCCCGAACTGTCCCTTACTGGCTATACATGTCAGGACCTGTTCAGGCAGAACCTCTTGCTCGAAACCACAGAGAGTGCCATGCTCATGTTGCTCGACTTCACACGTCAGCTGAACATCATCTCTATCGTGGGTCTGCCCATCGCTGTTGGCGATTTGCTGCTCAACTGTGCCGCCATCATCCAGAAGGGCCAGATTTTGGGCATCGTTGCCAAGGAGTATCTGCCCAACTACAACGAGTTCTACGAGAAGCGTTGGTTTGCTTCTGTTCAAGACCTGCGCACTACCGAACTGCGCTTTGCCGGCAATCAGATTAATCTCTCCTTCACGCCGCAGATTTTTGTCACTTGTGATGGCGTAAGGTTTGGTGTCGAAATTTGCGAAGATGTTTGGGCCCCCACGCCTCCCAGCAATCACCTTGCGTTGGCAGGTGCCGATATCATCTTCAATCTTTCTGCCAGCGACGAACTGATTGGCAAGCACGATTATCTCTGCAAGTTGCTGGCTCAACAGAGCGCACGCACCATCACTGGATATGTCTATTCGAGTGCTGGCTTTGGCGAGAGCACCCAGGATGTAGTCTATGGCGGCAATGCATTGATATTTGAGAACGGCCATTTGCTGCAGAGCGGACCGCGCTTTGTGATGACACCACAGATGCAGGTAGCTCAGATAGATGTTGAACGCCTGCGGACAGAGCGCCGAGGCAACACCACCTATGTCAATGCCCAGCGCCGAATGATAGGCGAAGACGTCATCTTCAAGAACGCCCACTCCATACTGCCCAAGGATTTCGTCCTGGAACGCCCGGTCGACGCCCATCCCTTTATACCTTCTCCCAATATGATGGAAAAGAGTTGTGAGGAAATACTGAACATCCAGGTTATGGGACTTGCCAAACGCCTTGTCCACACCGGTTGCCAGAAGGTTGTCATCGGCATAAGCGGTGGACTCGATTCCACTTTGGCATTGTTGGTATGTGCCATGACATTCGACAAGTTAGGACTCGACCGCAGCGGAATTATCGGTGTGACCATGCCCGGTTTCGGCACCACCGACCGCACTTACACCAATGCCATCAAGCTCATGCAGAGTCTCCGCATTACCATCCGAGAGATAAGCATTGCCAAGAGCGTTACCCAGCACTTTGAGGATATCGGTCACGACATCTCTGTTCATGACACTACATATGAGAACTCTCAGGCCCGAGAGCGTACCCAGATATTGATGGATGTAAGCAATCAGGAGGGTGGACTCGTTATCGGTACGGGCGACTTGTCCGAGCTTGCTCTTGGTTGGTGTACGTACAATGGCGACCACATGAGCATGTATGCTGTCAATGCCAGCATCCCCAAAACACTCATTGCTTGTCTGGTCAAGTTTGTTGCTGGAACTATGGATGCCGACACCTCTGCCACTCTCCATGATGTGGTCGACACTCCCATCAGCCCCGAACTGGTTCCTGCCGACGAGGATGGCAATATTCAGCAGAAGACAGAGGACCTGGTTGGCCCCTACGAGCTCCACGACTTCTTCCTTTATTATTTCATGCGTCATGGATTCCGCCCGATGAAGATTTTCCTGCTTGCGCAGAAAGCCTTCGAAGGCCAGTACGACGATGACGTCATCAAGCATTGGCTCAAGACATTCTTCCGCCGCTTCTTCTCCCAGCAGTTCAAGCGCTCGTGCCTGCCCGACGGCCCCAAGGTTGGCAGCATTAGCCTGAGCCCCCGAGGAGACTGGCGTATGCCCAGCGATGCTTCGAGTGAGCTGTGGCTCAGAGAGTGTGAAATGCTCTAAGCCCGTCACCCACTTATAGAAATGAAAAAGGCCATCTATTCAGCATAATAGATGGCCTTTATATTGATCTTTGGTCGTATTATTCACGTATCTTGATTTGGCAGTCGTCGAGAGAGTCAATGATGGCGAGGCTCTCACAGCGTACGCCAGCCTCTTCGATGACTTCGCGACCATGCTGGAAGGCTTTCTCTATGATGAAGCCCATGCCGACGAGCTCGCAGCCAGCCTGGTTGCACAGGTCGATGATACCCTTGGCGGCATTGCCATTGGCGAGGAAGTCGTCAATAAACAGCACCTTGTCTTCAGCGGTGAGATACTCCTTCGAGATGATTACGTTGTACTCTCTCTGCTTGGTAAAGGAGAACACGGTGGTAGAAAGCAGGCCCTCCATTGTCGAGGGTTTTTTCTTCTTGGCAAATACCACCGGCAGGTCAAGCAGGAAGCCCATCATTACAGCCGGAGCGATGCCCGATGCTTCAATGGTGATAATCTTGTTGATTTCGGTGGATGCGTAGCGGCGTATAAATTCCACAGCTACCTGCTTCATCAGATTAGGGTCCATCTGATGGTTGATGAACTTGTCTACTTTCAAAATTCCTCCAGGATAACACTTACCCTCTTTCTTGATGCGGTCTATCAGAGTTTTCATCGCTTTGTATTGTTATATTTCTTGACTATATGTGTTGATATGTTTGCTATTTGTCTTTGTCAAAGTTCTGCAGCCAGTTGTCTATCAGTTTTCGTGCCAATGACAGTTTTTCTGGTATCTGTGGGAGTTTGTCATAGCGGAACCACGCACCTTTACTCAACTCCGAGTATTGCAGATGCAGGTCGCCCGATTCGTACTCAGCATAGAAGCCCACCATCAGGCCGCAAGGGTAGGGCCAGGGCTGTGATGCCCAGTAGGTAAGGTTCTTGATGGTAAGTCCGGTTTCTTCCATGACCTCGCGGCGCACGGCTTCTTCGAGCGTTTCGCCTGTCTCTACAAATCCTGCCACCAGCCCGTAGAAATCTGTCTTGAAGTTTCGTGCGTGTACCAGCAGCACCTCGGAACCGCGGTGTATCAGCACGATGATGGCAGTGGCCAACTGCGGCCATATCTCCTTGCCGCAGTGCGTACACTTCTTTGATATGTCGGTGTGCATTGCCATAGGCGAACCGCAGCAGCCACAGTAGCGTGTGGTTGAGTCCCAATAGAGCAGCTCATGACATTTCCCCGCTTTCAGATAGAACTCGTTGGGAATTTTATAGAACGATGGTCTCAGCCCGCACATTTCATAGCATCCGCTGTCATCCTGTATGGGTTCGCTGATGGCAAAAGACTTGACCTGATGACCATCTTCAAAGGGCGAAACATTGAGTATATTGGTCCAGGGTTGGGTCTTCACCGGACTCTTGGGCCCACAGGGAATCATGTAGCTCCCGTCTTCTTTGCGTTCCAGCAGCAGGCTGTCTTTGCAGAACACAAACCAATACGTATCGTTCATCGACTTACTTTTTACGATTGAACAGCAACTCGTAGTCACGCTTTGCAGCAGGCTTTACCAGCTGCTCTGGCACAAATCTCCAGTTGTTGTTGGGTTGTGGGTCAAGTGTTCCTTCGCTTTCGATGGCCTTCATCAGATAGTAGCGTTGGTCCTTGTCGCTGCGCCAGATTATCCTGCTTTCCAGACTGTCATGGCTGATGCCGGCACCACGAGTGAGCAGTTCGCCGCCACCATTGCCACGATAGCTGTTTACAGCTACCTTATACCAGGCCTTGGGGTCAAACGGCTGTCCATTGCTCATGCGATAGATTGTGACCTTCTGGCCGTTAGGTTTGGTTACATCTACCTCGTAGTCTATGCCGGCTGCACTGTCAAAGTTGAACGAGAAGTTCTGGAAACCCATTCTCTGCTGGTCGTTTTTGGTATATTCATTCAACAGCAGCAGATGGTCGTCGGGCGACTGCATGGTGTTGACCCAGAGCGAATAACTCATCTCGAGATGCTTGCGTATCTCTTCGCCCGTGAGACGCATCACGTACAGCTGGTTTTCGTACTTGTACAGCTTGAACATATCGCTGACATAGATATCGCCTTTGTTGATTTGTGCGTCAAACAACAATGGTGCGTTGAAGGCTATGTCTGCGCCGGTAATCTTCAACTCCAGATTGAGTATCAGGTCATTGAACGCACTTGAACCAAAGTAGCAATCACGTGTTGATATCGAATTGGCAAAGGTTCCTATCTTTTTGTTGACAAAGGCATTGATTTTGGAAATCCACTCTTCAAAGTGAGCCATATACTCTTTGTCGACCTCTATGTCCCTTACATCTACCAGCTGGCCCTTGACAGACTTCTTGCAGTGCTTTTTGCTTTTCTCTATCGTGATGGTCGCTTCAGCCACTTTTCGTGCTGCATTGGCAGGGTCGAGACACAGCACCTTGTTTCCGCTTTTGCTGGTGACATAGTCTGCATAAGGTGTATGGTCGTGACCGAACAGGATGAGGTCAAAGCCATCCACCTCGCGCGCCACCTTCAATGCAGCATCTTCTTCGTAGTCGGCGGTGACTATACCGCCTTCCTTTCCGCTGTGAAAGAGACCGATGATGACATCAGGCTTTTCATTGGCCTTGAGATAGTTCACCCATTCACGGGCAGCCGTAACCATATTTACAAAGGAGAGACCGCTCCACAGACGCTCTGTCAGCCAGTTGGGGATGGCTGGAGTTATCATTCCCAGCACGGCAATCTTCACTCCGACGCGGTTAAGTATAGTATAAGGCTTGAGATAGGGCTTGCCGGTATTGGTGTCGATGATATTGGCTGCAATAACAGGGCATTTCACTTCCTTTATCCATTTGTCATACACCTCATGACCAGGCTCGACATCGTGGTTGCCTATGGTCTGTGCGTCGTACTTGAGGTAGTTCACCACCGAGGCGGCTATATTCTCAGATGTAGTGTCGATGTAGTTGGAATAGTAACAGATAGGCTGTCCTTGCAGTATGTCGCCATTGTCGAGCAGTATCACATTGTCGCCATGTTGCTCGCGCAGCTGATTGACATAACTGCTGACACGCGCCATCGACCCAGCCATCGGCCTGCGGTTGATGTAATCGTAGGGGAAGAAGCTGCCGTGAACATCACTGGTTTGAACAATTTTGATGGTGACCGTCTTGGATTTGGCCATGCATGTCAATCCGAGAGGAAGCAATAACGCCATAACTGCTATAAGTTTTTTCATATATTACCTTATTATATATTAGCGTTGCAAAAGTACAAAATAATCGCGAGTTAGGCATGGTTTTTGCAATAAAAGTTGGCAGATAGGAGGATTTTAATATGGCATTTGTAGATTATTATAAGATTTTAGGTGTAGACAAGAACATCTCACAAAAAGATGTACAAGCAGCATACCGCAAGAGGGTAAAGCAGTTCCATCCGGACTTGCATCCCGATGACCCCAAAGCCAAAGCCAAGTTCCAGGCACTCAACGAGGCGTATCAGGTAATCAACGACCCCGAGAAGCGTAAGAAGTACGACCAGTATGGAGAGCATTGGCGCGAGGCTGGCAACTTTGGCGGCCAGCAGGAAGCTGGTGGCTGGAGCAGTGGCAGTCCATTTGACGGCTTTGATTTCAGCAGTATGGGCGGTGGAAGTGGTAATGGCTTCTCCAGTTTCTTCGAAAACCTGTTTGGAGGTGGTGGTTTCCATAGCCGTCATCAGTCTTCTATGCAGGGAGGTATGCAACAGGATATGGAAGCCTCTGTTTCCATCGATTTATACACAGCCTTGCTTGGCGGCGAGGTGATGGTCCAACTGGGTGATGGCTCGCGCATCAAACTGAGGGTTAAACCTGAGACTCAGAATGGTACCAAGGTTAGACTTCGCGCAAAGGGATATGACCTGGGCAATGGCCAACGCTCCGATTTGATTATCACCTACAACGTCACTCTCCCCACTGGGCTCAATGCACGCCAGAAAGAGCTGCTCAGACAGATGCAGCAGCTGTCATAGCACCAGGCACAGCATCAGGTTGATGCGCGACAAGACTTTCATGATTTTATAGATAGACTCCGTTTGTCATTCCGCAAGGATGATGAACGGAGTTTTTTCGTTTACCATCCATTCCATCCCATTGCTGTCTACCGCCATAAGCCGCCGATTGCAGTCTGTCATCGCCGGGAACATCAATTCATTCCAAGTGCATCAAGAACAATCTCTCCTCATAGTTGTCATCCTACTCGAGATGAAATAATTCTTGAGTTCAAACTGTGAATTATTCATTTCGCGCTTCCAAACCGTCGTTTCAAACTGCGATTTTCATAATTCGCACCCCGCAACCAGTCTGTCTATGGTCTGGGCAGACGATGACGCGCATGGGGCAAAAAAATAGGCATGAACTATGGGAATGACCATAGTGCATGCCTATGCCTGGATGTCGACGACACGTCTATTTGATAGTGTCAAATCCCTGTCCGAAGACGCCGTGACAGAAAGTCTGTGAGATAAGTGCCTCGGGGTCTATGCTCTTGATGTGGTTGAGCACATCCTGCGACTCATATTTGCGCGCCAGTACCATCAGCACATGCACATCGTGCTTGGAGTACCATCCGGTGCCTTGGAGCAGGGTGACGCCGCGATTGACGTCCTTGTTGATGGTATCAGCAATCTGCTCATATTTCTTGGAAATGATGAGGAATTGCACCGTCTGCCTGGTACCGTTGATGATGTAGTCGCACGTGACGCTGGCTATGAGCGTAAAGGCGATACCATAGATGATGATTTCGGTACTGTGGTATAGCAGGTACGACGAACTGATGATGGTAAAGTCAATGAACTGCATGGCTCGCCCGAAGCTCAAACTGAATTTCTTGTTCAGCCATGCCACGATGATGTCGGTACCGCCCGTAGAACCGTTGTGGCTGAACACAATGCCCAATCCGGCTCCGCCCAGGATACCACCTATCAGCACGTGCATGAAACGGTCTTCGCCGACGGTGATGACAAGGTGGTGGGCAAAAAACGGCTGCATGACACCGATAATCAGAGACAGTATGGTGACGCCGATAATCGTACGTATGGTAAACTGCTTGTTGAGCGCCCTGAAACCTATGAGAAGCAGCGTGATATTCAATACCCAGATAGAGATGGCGGTGGGGATGTCGAATGCGTAATACAGCAATGCCGAGATACCCGACACGCCACCCATGACAAACTTCTCGGGGAGGATGAATGCGGTATAACCAAACGCATAGGAGGATATACCCAGCGTGATGAACAATAAGTCCATCAGCTCGTGCTTTACATAACTCTTAGTACCGAACGCGGCGATACTCTCGTGGTCTTTGTTCATCTTGTTTATGTGATTGAGGTCAATAATTTATATTTTAATAGATGTGTAGGTGTCAAGTGTGCCGCTCAGCGTCCAAGTAGCGGTTGCTATGACGATGCAAATTTAATAATTTATTATGACTCTCTTTTCAAGTTCATCCATTTTTTCTATGCACAATGGTCATTTTATTCCAAAAGATGGTTTCGGGAGTCCCCTTGGGGTTCTGCCCACATGAATAACCTACGCTACTAAGGTCGGAAGATAGTCACATCAATCTCGTCCTCAAATCGCGCGTCATGACGGCGTGATTTCTTAAAACTGAACGATATCAATAGTTTTTAGTTACTTATTATAAAATAAGAAACTGAGATAACCTTAAATTGAATAAAAATGACTAACTTTGCAGTTCAAATTGAAAGCGAACCATAATGGACGAAAGAAATAAAGCATCAATACAGATGATAGCAGAGTATGATGGAGATATCACCAACCTCTATGGTACGACACCGGAAGGGGTTGTTCCAATTCTGGCAACACGCAATATGGTGATGTTCCCTGCCGTCATTTCGCCTATTCTCGTAGGCCGCGAGCAGAGTGTAAACCTCCTCAACTATCTGGATAAGCACCCCGGCACACTCATAGCCATCTTCTCACAGAAGAACCCCGATATCGAGCATCCTCGCGAGGACGACCTCTATCGCTATGGCTGTTATGCCAAGCTGGTAAGACGCATTGAGCTTCCTGGCAGTGAAAACTGTACCGCCATCTTCCAAATGATGGGCCGTTGCCACCTGGACAGCATCGAGAAGACGCGTCCCTATCTCTGTGGAGCCGTATCAGAACGCTCGGAAATCATGCCCGATATCAACGACAAGGCATTCAATACTGCCATGATAGACCTGGTGGCCGCCTCAAAGGAGTTTATCCATAAGAATGACGAGCTGGCAGACGAGATGGTGTTCTCTATTGACAACATCCACAATCCCATAATCAGTCTCAACTTCCTCTGCACGGCTCTGCCGTTCTCGGTAAAAGACAAGATGGAGCTTCTCGAGGAGAGTAACCTGATGGACCGTGCGCTCAACACCTTGCGCCTGCTCAACCGCGAGCTGCAGTTCCTGCAGTTGCGCAATCAGATTCGTATGAAGACGCGTGAAGAGCTCGACGAACAGCAGCGCGAGTACTTCCTGCAGCAGCAGATCAAGAACATCAAGGAAGAGCTGGGCCGTGGCGAAGGCTCGCCCGAGAAGAGAGAGCTCGAAGAGAAAGCCCGCAATAAGAAATGGTCGAGCGAAGTGGCTAAAGTCTTTGAGAAAGAGCTGGAAAAACTTGATATACTTAACCCCCAGAGTCCTGACTACAGTGTGCAACTCAACTACCTGCAGACCTATGTGTCTCTGCCTTGGGGCGAGTACACCCAGGACGACCTGGACCTCAAGCGTGCGCAGCGCATTCTCGACCATGACCACTATGGCATGGAGAAAGTGAAAGAGCGCATCCTTGAGTATATTGCCGTACTTAAATTAAGAGGTGACCTCAAGTCGCCCATCATCTGCCTTTACGGTCCTCCCGGTGTGGGCAAGACCAGTCTTGGCAAGAGCATCGCTTCGGCCTTGCGCCGCAAGTATGTGCGCGTGTCACTGGGCGGACTCCATGACGAGTCTGAAATCAGAGGTCACCGCCGTACGTATATCGGTGCCATGCCCGGCCGTATCATCAAGAGCATCCAGAAGGCAGGTTCTTCCAACCCCGTCTTCATCCTCGACGAGATTGACAAGATTACACAGAACACCCACAATGGCGACCCCTCGTCGGCTCTGCTCGAGGTGCTTGACCCTGAACAGAACACGGCTTTCCACGACAATTATCTCGATGTCGATTACGACCTGTCCAAAGCCATGTTTATAGCCACAGCCAATGAGCTAAACACCATTCCCCGTCCTCTGCTCGACCGTATGGAGATCATAGAGGTGAGCGGATACATCACCGAGGAAAAAATAGAGATAGCCAAGCGCCACCTGGTTCCCCGCGAACTGGAAAACAATGGTTTTGTCAAGGTCGGCGAGAAACCAACCTTCACCAAGGCTGCCCTCGAAACCATCATCGAGCGATATACACGCGAAAGCGGTGTGCGCCAGTTGGAAAAGCAAATCAACAAGTCTCTGCGCAAGATGGCATATCAGATAGCTAAACAAGGCTCTCTGCCATTGAAGAAGGTGACACCCAAAGAACTGGAAGGCTTGTTGGGCAAGCCACCGTTCTATCGCGACATCTATCAGGGCAATGCCTATGCTGGAGTGGTGACAGGACTGGCCTGGACAAGCGTGGGAGGCGAAATACTCTTCATCGAAACATCGCTCAGCAAGGGTAGGGCAGGCAAGCTCACCCTGACAGGTAATCTGGGTGATGTCATGAAGGAAAGTGCCGTCATTGCACTTGAATATGTCAAGGCCCATGCTGAACGCCTGAATGTGGACTACCGCATATTCGACCAGTACAATATGCATATCCATGTGCCAGAGGGCGCTACGCCCAAAGACGGCCCATCGGCAGGTATCACCATCGCCACCTCGATAGCTTCGGCCATCACCCAGCGCAAGGTAAGAAAGAACACTGCCATGACAGGCGAGATTACCCTGAGAGGCAAGGTGCTGCCCGTGGGTGGCATCAAGGAGAAAATCCTGGCAGCCAAGCGTGCGGGAATTACAGATATACTGATGTGTGCGGACAACCGCAAGGATATCGAAGAGATACCCGCCATGTATCTTGAAGGCGTAAACTTCCACTATGTGGAGAATATTCAGGATGTGTGGGACTATGCCTTGCTGGATGAGAAGGTAGCCAATGCGGTACACTTTGATATAGAAGAAGACAAGAAAGAGAAATAACGAAGACGATAAAGAAATGACGTTTGAACTACAACATACAGATACATACAGTGATGCTCGCACGGGTATCATAACCACCGACCACGGCCAGATAAAAACCCCGATATTCATGCCGGTAGGTACGTGTGGCACTGTCAAGGGAGTTCATTTTGAAGAGCTTCGCCAACAGGTGAAGGCCCAGATTATCCTTGGCAACACCTATCATCTGTATCTCAGACCCGGACTTGAGGTGCTCCGTAAGGCTGGTGGTCTACACGGTTTCAACGGATGGGAGAAACCTATCCTCACCGACAGTGGCGGTTTCCAGGTCTTCTCTCTGACCGGTATAAGAAAACTGCGTGAAGAGGGTTGTGAGTTCCGTTCTCATATCGATGGCTCCAAGCATATCTTCACTCCTGAAAATGTGATGGACACTGAACGCGTGATTGGTGCCGACATCATGATGGCGCTCGATGAGTGTCCTCCTGGAAAGAGCGACTATGCCTACGCCAAGAAAAGCCTCGGCCTTACCCACAGATGGCTGGACCGCTGTATTAAACGCTTCGAGGAAACCGAGCCCCTGTATGGCTACAAGCAGAGCCTGTTCCCCATTGTTCAGGGATGTACCTACAAGGACCTGCGTCGTGAAGCTGCCAAGTTTGTGGCTGACAAAGGTGCCGACGGCAATGCCATCGGCGGTCTGGCAGTAGGAGAGCCCAAGGAGGTAATGTATGAGATGATAGAGGTGGTCAATGACATTCTGCCCAAGGACAAGCCCCGATACCTCATGGGTGTGGGTACGCCCGAAAACATACTGGAAGCCATCGCCCGAGGCGTGGATATGTTTGACTGCGTAATGCCTACGCGCAACGGTCGCAATGCCATGCTCTTCACCTACCAGGGTACGATGAACATGCGCAACAAGAAATGGGAAATGGACTTCAGCCCCATTGACCCTGACGGTTGCGAAACCGACCTGGTGTATACCAAGGCCTACCTTCACCATCTGTTTAAGGCTCAGGAGCTGTTGGCTATGCAGATAGCAAGTATCCACAACTTGGCATTCTATCTTCGTCTGGTCACCGATGCCCGCAAGCATATCGAACAAGGTGATTTCATGCAGTGGAAGAACAGCATAGTAGAACAGTTAGGAAGGAGAATCTGATATGGCTAACATTAGAGATTTAAGACGTCACTTTACGCGTTACAAGATAGCCAGATGGATAAGCACCCATCCAGTGTGGATGCATAGACTTATCAAATGGCTGTACAACCACACCGCTGGCGTGCGCAATGTGCTGCATAAAGTGTACAGGCAATTGAAGTGGCTGCGTTTTCTCAGTCCATCCAATTATCTGAAGCGACTCGACTGGTATATTGTCCGTAAGTTTATTGGTACTTATGTATTTGCCATCGCGCTGATAATCTCGTTGGCAATCGTCTTTGACGTCAACGAGAATCTGGAGAAATTCAGCCGTTTCCATGCTCCGCTCGAAGCCATTGTCTTTGACTATTATGTCAACTTCGTTCCTTATTTCTCTAATCTGTTCAGCCCGTTGTTTGTCTTCATCGCCGTAATATTCTTTACATCTAAACTGACAAGCAATTCGGAGATTGTAGCGATGTTGGCGGCTGGCGTATCCTTCAAGCGTCTGCTGCGTCCCTATATGTTCTCCTGTGTGCTCATTGCCATGCTGTCTTATTATCTCAGTGCCTATGTCATCCCCCATGGTACGGTAATCAGACAGAACTTTGAGGCAAAATACAAGAACCGCGCCAAGAACACCTCGGCCGAGAACGTGCAGCTGCAGGTGGGTATGGGCATTATCGCCTACATACAGCACTATGACAACAACCAGAAGAAAGGTTACGGTTTCTCTTTGGACAAGTTTGAAAACAAGAAGCTGGTAAGTCACCTGACAGCTATGGAGATACAGTATGACACCATCTCTGATTCAAAGTTTCACTGGACAGCCAGCAACTGGAAAATAAGACAGCTCAAAGGCCTCAAAGAGCGTATTACGAGTGGCACGAAACTTGATACGCTGATACAGATGGAGCCTACCGACCTGGTCTACTCAAAGGGCCAGCAGGAGACGTTTACCAGTCCGGAACTGAAAGACTACATCTCCAAGCAGATAGACCGTGGTAGTGGCAATGTAGTGCAATACCAGGTGGAATATCATAAACGAATAGCGTCGTCGTTTGCGTCATTTATCCTGACAATCATTGGATTCTCATTGTCATCACGCAAGCGAAAGGGTGGTATGGGCTTGTATTTGGGTATAGGTCTGGCTCTGAGTTTTACCTACATCATGTTGCAGACCGTATCTTCAACATTTGCAATCAACGCTGGATTTCCACCGTTCTTGGCGGCATGGATTCCTAATGTTATATTTGCCTGTGTAGCTTATTATTGCTATCGACAGGCTCCCAATTAGTATTACATTGGCTGTAAGCCATTAAGTTAGTAGAATATGTATTTTGACGAATTAGATTTAAATGACAACGTACTGGATGCACTCTATGATATGCATTTCGAAGAGTGTACTCCTGTTCAGGAAAACTGTATTCCTGAAATACTCAAAGGCCGTGATGTGCTGGGAGTAGCACAGACTGGAACCGGAAAGACGGCAGCCTATCTGCTGCCCATACTCTCCAAGTTGGATAGCGGAGGCTATCCCAAGGACTCCATCAATTGTGTCATCATGTCGCCGACCCGCGAGCTGGCGCAACAGATAGACCAAGCGTTCCAAGGTTTCGGCTACTATCTCAACGGAGTAAGTAGCGTGCCTGTATATGGTGGCAACGACGGTAACCGTTTTGACCAGGAAACCAAGGGTATGCGTATGGGCGCTGACGTCGTAATCGCAACTCCCGGACGATTTATCAGCCATATTAATATAGGTAATGTAGATTTGAGCAAGACGTCATTCTTCATCCTTGATGAAGCCGACAGAATGTTGGATATGGGCTTTTCGGAAGATATCCTGACCATAGCCAAGCTGTTGCCAAAGGACTGCCAGGTAATTATGTTCTCGGCCACCATGCCGAAGAAGATAGAGGACCTGGCAAAGACTCTGCTGAAAGACCCTGTGGTCATCAAACTCGCCGTAAGCAAACCGGCTGAGAAAATCAAGCAGAGCGCTTACCTGTGTTACGAGCCCCAGAAGATATCGATTATCAAATGGCTGTTCAAGCAGGATGAACTGAAGCGCGTGATAATCTTCTGCGGAAAGAAGACCAAGGTAAAGGAGGTGAGTCGCGCCCTGATCAAGGCCAAGATTTCTGTGGGAGAGATGCACTCAGACCTTTCGCAGGCTGAGCGTGACGATATCATGTTCAAATTTAAGAGCGGACAGATAGATGTGCTCGTGGCTACCGATATTGTGGCACGCGGAATAGATATCGACGACATCGCTATGGTCATCAATTATGATGTGCCCCACGATGCAGAAGACTATGTACACCGTATTGGTCGTACCGCGCGTGCAGACCGAGATGGTGCCGCCATTACTTTTGTCAGCGATCTGGATATCGCCGCCTTCAAAGACATAGAGAAGTTCCTCGAAAAAGAAGTTGAGAAAAATCCTCTTCCAGAAGGTATGGAAGGTCCTGAATACAAGGTGGTCAAGGCTAAGGCCAAATCAATTCGCCGCAAGAGCAGAGACCAGAATGCCCATAAGCACAAGCCTCGCAAGGACTCTGAAAGAGGCAAGGAGCAGAACAGACAGTCTGACGAAGTCAAGGAAAAGCAGAAGTCTGCCGACAAGGGAGATAATGGCAAAAACAGAAGAAGACGCAACCCCGACAACAAGCCCAGCCAGCCAGCTATGGACAAGCCCGTCAACCAGCAGGATAAAGGCGACAAGGCAAAGGACAAGGGTGACAAGGCAAGAGACAAGAGCGACAAACCCAAGGATAAGAAGTATAACAAGCCAAAGCATCGTCGTCCAAACTCTATGAAGAAAGACGGAACTGTGAATGCAAAACCGCAGATGACAACTCCCGCTCACCAGGAGCGTGCAAAAACTGAGAAGAAAGATGCTTCGGGTATTTCCGGCTTGCTCAAAAAGCCTATGAAGTGGCTGAAGTCGCTGACCAAGAAATAGGCAAGAACGAGCAATCAAAGGATAGGACTCTTATAGATTTCTATAAACTTGACAAATAATAAAAGTCGCTTATCTACATGCAAGATAAGCGACTTTTCCATTTAATATACACCTTGCGGATTACTCTGCAGAATGCTTGCGGCTGTAAATGGCCATGTTTTCAGAAGCCTTAAAGGCAATTTTGTCATGGGCTTCGATTTCAATACGCTCTTTGGTGTTGGGATTGAAACCTGTGCGTGCCTGGCAGCTCTTGATATAGAAACGGCCGAAATCGGGAATGGCCACCTCGCCGTCTCCCTCGCAGATGTTGTCGGCTATACAGCCTAATACTGTGTTCAGAAGTTTGCCGGCCTGGGCTTTGGATACTCCAGCCTTTTCGGCAATCTGTGCTGTAAGTTGAGCTCTATTCATAACTTATTACTTTTTCTTTTTCAACAAAAATATCTCGCTATTGGCATTATCTGTCAGCACCAACTCTCCATTGTTGTTGACGTCAAATCGCTTCACCTTGTCCAGAGCCTTCAATACCTTCTGCTCATTGGTCATATCGGCGCACATCATGAGCGTGCATCCCATACCACTGAGGTCTATTTTGTTGTTCTTTGTCTTGAGCAGACCTGTAAGGCTGTTGCACCCCGTGTTACCATAAACTCGCTTGTCCTTGGTGTTAAACCCTAAGAAGGGTATCTCATCTCCGGCTTTTTTGTCTATTGCACTACCGTTGATACGTTCTATCGTCCATTCGCCAGACAAATCAGCCACTGACGCCATCTTCTGGGTGGAACTACAGCTTGTCATCAAGGCAATTGCTGCCATGGAAATAAATAAGTTCTTATTCATTCTTATGATTGTTATTATTATGATACATGCAAAGGTAGTCAAAAAATGAGGCATGGAGAAATAATGCCATGTTTTTTTGTTCGTTCTCCACGTTTTCCGTCCATCTCTGCATGGTGCTCTGGTAAGCAATGATACATACATCTATGAAAAAACCTCAGGACAACTGGTGTCCTGAGGCTGTAAATCTTAATCTATGAATAATGAGTCAAGCCATATTCATGATGGCATGGTGATTACTTTTCACACTTCTGCTCTTCCTTCTTGTGGTGGTCGCAGCTTTTGCAGTTTTCCTTCAGTTTGGCAATCTGCTCAGCATTCAGGATGGTCTGAAGTTCCTTCATGTATTCTTCGTGCAGCTGCTTCATCTTCTTGGGACACATCTTCTTGTGATGATGCTGGCCCTGCTGCTTCTTGCAGTGGCCTTCGCCGGCGGCATGATTTTCCTTGGAGCACTTCTTCTCGGTCTCTACCTTCTTATCGCAGCAACCGTCTTTCTTCTGCTCGTCTTTCTTGTCGCAGCAGCCACCTTGCTTCTTCTCATCTTTCTTGCAACTGCCTTCATTCTTATGCTCGCCCTTGCCGCAGCAATCTTTCTTCTCAGCGTGCTTGCCTTCGCAGACTGCAGACTGCAGCTTCAATTCAAAATTCTTGTTGAGTTCCAGAACCTTGGCTTTCTGAGCCTCATCCAAACCGAGCTTCTGGGCCATCATCTCAGTCTTGTGCTGAGCCTTATCCTGCTTCTTGCAAGAGCCACACTTCGCTTCCTGAGCGTTAACACTTGTTCCTATCAGCACTGAGGCTAATAATGTCAATACGAACTTTTTCATAATTTTCTTTTTAATTGTTTATTTGTTAATGTACTCTATCTATTAAGACGTAGAATGTAGTCGTGAGTTTAATGAATATGCAATCAAATGTGATATTTATACTTCTTTTTGGCTCGTTGTGGCTCAAGATTGTCGTAACTACCCTGGAAAGAGCACGAAGAGGCAGAGCCACGATATTGGCCATATCTTGCATGAATCCGTTCGACATAATCTACGGTTTCGTGACCACGCATATACCCATATTTCACAATTGGGTCGTTATAGAAACGAGATTCGCGCAGCCCCAATACAAAGCCAGCTACATCTCTCCAGTGGTGTGGCGCCTTGCCATGCTTCTTGGCCAAAGCCATTGCATCGCGAATATGATGATAGCCGCCATTGTAACTGGCCAAGACGAAATTGGTTCTTTCCGCTTTGTCGGGAATATCTCTGAATTTTTCATTGAGCTGTGCGATGTATTTTACCGCAGCGGCAATATTAGCTTCGGGTTCATACAACAGATGTCTTGGCAAACCTATGTGGTCGGCTGTTTCGGGCATAATCTGCATGAGGCCACATGCACCAGCCCAACTGCGCGCCTTGTGGTCAAATGTAGATTCCTGATAACATTGGGCAGCAAGCAATCTCCAGTCTATGCGCGCCACGGGGGCATACTTCTGGAACAGATGGTCGTATTTGGAAATGATACCAGCACCCTTGTCGAGTATGGGGGAATAGACATGACGCTTGATGCTATGGATGGAGAGAGCAAACTCTTGTTCCTTGATTATCTGGGTAATCATTACCGGTTTGAACCAGCGGTTAAGGGTATCGGCAAGAGCCGTATTTGCATTGCCTACTGCCCAACTGGTTTTGTCCTTGGGGTAAGAAACACCACAAAACTTTATGCCATGGATGGAATGGGGGAGTGGGATGGCGGCAATGTCGCCCTCGCCTTGCTTCAACCGATGGACAAGTTCTGCCGTATCTTTACATACTTCAACGCGGAGCGATACTCCAAGTGTCTGTGCAAACTTTTCGCAAAGCAGATATTGGGTTCCCATACCTCTGCCGTGATATTCGTAATAGGTCTGAGGGCCGGAAAGGGTGAGCATGATAATCTCGCCATTGTTGAGGATATCGTTAAAGGTACAGTCGGTGGATATAGAGTCTGTATTGGTCTCAAGACTCGTGCCCCAGGGCGTTTGCTCAACCTTCTTGTCATGCTGACAAGCCATGAACAAAAGCGCAAAAATTATGAATAAATATTTGTCTAATCGCATAATTAGTACAAAGTTACTACATTATTTGGATTAATGAAACATTTTATCTACTTTTGCATTACAATTTTCATGATAATCAACACTAATTATTATAGTATGTTATGTTAAGGATAGCAGTACAATCCAAAGGCCGCTTGTATGAAGACACAATGTCACTGCTTGCAGAGGCAGATATAAAAATAAGCGCATCCAAACGTACATTATTGGTACAGTCAACCAATTTCCCTGTCGAAGTGTTATATTTGCGTGATGACGACATTCCCCAAAGCGTAGCTACGGGGGTTGCCGACCTTGGAGTAGTAGGAGAGAATGAATATATAGAAAGAGGTGGCGGTTCGGATATCGTGTCGCGTCTGGGCTTCAGCAAATGCCGGCTGTCGCTCGCTATTCCCAAAGATATCGATTATCAAGGGCTGGAATGGTTTAACAACAAGAAAATCGCTACCTCTTACCCTGTCATTCTGAAAGATTTCCTGGATAAGAACAACATCAATGCGGAGATTCATGTAATTACTGGAAGTGTGGAAATATCACCTGGAATAGGACTGGCAGATGCCATCTTCGATATCGTCAGCAGCGGTTCGACACTTGTGAGCAACAACTTGCGTGAGGTGGAAGTAGTCATGGAGAGCGAGGCCCTTCTTATCGGCAACAAGTCGATGGACGAGCGCAAGAAGAGCGTCCTGAAAGAGATGCTGTTCCGTTTCTCGGCAGTAAAGAATGCAGAAGACAAGAAGTATGTCAGGATGAATGTTCCCAAGAATCGGCTGGAAGAAATCATCAATGTTCTTCCCGGCTTGAAAAGCCCTACCATAATTCCTCTGGCAGACGATGCGTGGTGCTCGGTTCATACTGTGTTAAGCCAAAAGCGATTCTGGGAAATCATAGGTAAACTCAAAGAGCTTGGGGCACAAGGAATCTTGGTTACCCCGATAGAGAAAATGATTTTATAGAACATCTAAACGAAAGAACGGATGAATAGAGAGAAAACCATCTACGGCGAGTATTTTCACTATCCTGCCGCAACGGACTGGGAAAAGATAGCGGCCCGACCTCATCTGGATACCCAACAACTTGCGGAGGTGGTAAAAGATGTGTTGGCAGATATCAAGGCTAATGGCGATGAAGCCGTAAGAAAATACGAGTCCAAGTTTGACCATGTTGAATTGGATAGCCTGAAAGTGAGGGCAGACGAAATCAATGAAGCTGAAGGCTTGATAGATGACGAGCTGAAGAATTCACTCTTGACAGCCTATCATAACATCTATACCTTTCATGAAAGCCAACGTTTTCAGAGCCATCACGTTGAGACATGTCCCGGCGTCGACTGCTGGCAGAAAAGTATGCCTATCGAAAAGGTAGGACTTTATATCCCGGGTGGTACTGCTCCCTTGTTCTCTACGGTTCTAATGTTGGCAACTCCTGCCAAAATTGCTGGTTGCAAGGATATTGTCATCTGTACCCCGCCAAACAAAGAAGGAAAAGTAAATCCCGCCATCCTTATGGCGGCCAAGATAGCTGGCGTGACAGAAATATTCAAGATAGGCGGAGTACAGGCAATCGGAGCCATGGCTTATGGTACAGAAACGGTGCCAAAGGTATATAAGATATTTGGTCCCGGCAACCAATATGTTATGGCTGCCAAGCAACATGTGTCACTTACCGATGTCGCCATTGATATGCCTGCTGGTCCATCGGAGGTTTGCGTCATCGCAGACGACACAAGCAATCCTATATTTGTAGCTGCAGATTTATTATCACAGGCAGAACATGGCGTTGATTCACAGGTATTGCTCATCACCACATCGGAAATGATGTTGGATGAAATCATTGCCGAGATTAAATCTCAACTTGAAGTTCTTCCACGCAAACAGATAGCTGTCAAAGCATTGGAGAATAGCAAATTCGTTTTGGTGCATGACACGGCAGAAGCCATGGCTATAAGTAACGCCTATGCTCCGGAACATCTGATTATAGCTACGGCAGACTACAAGGAATTGTCTGAAAAGGTTGTCAACGCAGGCAGTGTATTCCTTGGACAATATGCTTGCGAGAGTGCTGGTGACTATGCCAGTGGTACTAATCATACTCTGCCCACTCATGGCTATGCCAAGGCATACAATGGAGTCAATCTTGACAGCTACTGTCGCAAGATAACTTTCCAGCATCTGTCACGTCAGGGTGTAGATTCTATCGGTCAAGCCGTAGTCACTATGGCAGAGAATGAGCAACTTGAAGCACATGCCAATGCCATGCGTGTGCGTTTAACCAATCTGTAAAAATGAAGAGTTTAAATAGTTTAGTACGCAAAAACATTCTGAGTCTGGCGCCCTATACCTGTGCGCGCAATGAATATAATGGACACGAGGCCAAAGTTTTTCTCGATGCCAACGAGAACCCGTTCAACAATCCTCTGAACCGTTATCCGGACCCGTTGCAGCTCGAACTTAAAGCAAAGATTGCCAAAGTCAAGCATGTCAGTCCTGAGTGTATGTTTTTAGGTAATGGTTCCGACGAAGCAATAGACCTTTGCTATCGTGTATTCTGCGAACCAAGAATTGACAACGTAGTTGCCATCGAGCCAACCTATGGTATGTATCGCGTATGTGCCGACATCAATGATGTGGAATATCGTGCCGTTGATTTGGAAGGCAATTTCCAGATAAAGGCAGACAAGTTGCTGGACGCCTGTGATAACCATACTAAGTTAATCTGGATATGTAGCCCCAACAATCCTACTGGAAACAATCTCGACAGGGATGAAATCGAGAAAGTCATCAATGGTTTTGACGGCATGGTTGTGGTTGATGAAGCATACAGTGATTTCTCCAAAGTCAAACCATTCAGGGCAGAACTGGAACGATACCCTAATCTGATTGTACTCAATACTATGAGTAAGGCATGGGGCTGTGCAGCCATCCGACTCGGTATGGCTTTTGCCGGAAAGGAAGTGATTGACATATTTAATAAGGTGAAATATCCCTACAATGTCAACTATCTCACCCAGCTTAAGGCGATGGAAATGCTCTCTGATCCATTTGAGGTAGAACAATGGATAGACGTATTACTGACAGAACGCACTCGTACGATGAAGGCATTTGTAGAATTGGTTTGTTGCCATGGTGTTTATCCTACAGATGCCAACTTCTTTCTCGCCAAAATGACCAATGCTCAGAAAATCTATGATTATCTTGTGGAGAAGGGTATCATCGTGCGTAATCGCACGCGTGTAAAATTGTGTAACGATTGTCTGCGTATTACTGTTGGTACAAAGAGTGAGAATACAGCTTTAATTGCTGCCTTGCGACAATATACTGGAGATTAGTACTGTCGGTCACCATCTATTCTAAAATGCTAAAGTATAATGGCTCTACAAATAGGAAACCATTATACCTTAGCATTTTTATATGATACGCAACTTCCGTCTAAAGACGTTCAACTTACTTCTGTTCAATTGTTCGAGGCTTGAGCATGGAGAAGGCTATGCTGCCTACAAGCACCACAAGGATAAAGCCAAGAGACCAGAGATTGTCGATGTGAGCAAAATCGCTAATGATGAGTTTTATACCGATGAAGAGCAAGAGAATGCAAACACCAGTCTTGAGATAAATAAACTTGTCAGCTATGGCGGAGAGAAGGAAGAACATAGCTCTCAGTCCCAATATGGCAAATATATTGGAGAAGAAGACCACGTAGGGGTCAAGCGATACAGAGAAGACGGCAGGAATGCTGTCGAAAGCGAATATCAAGTCGCTCAATTCGATTACGAATACAGTGACAAGCAGAGGCGTAATATGCCATTTTCCGCCCTGTTGCTTAGCAGCCATGACATACTCTTCGCCAACTTTCTTGGCTCTCACCAAGAAATGGTCGCCTGCGAACTGCGGGTAGACTCTGAAATGCTTAGAAAGGAACCTAACCAATCCTTGTTTGGAGGCATCGGCATCGTCTTTCTTGTTACGGTCACGGTACATCTTGTATGCACTATAAACAAGGAAGAAACCGAAAATCATTAGAATCCATTCAAAGCGTGTGAGGATGGCTGCGCCAGCAAATATGAATATGAAGCGCATGATGATGGCTCCAAAGATACCCCAATTCAAGACATGTTGAAACTCGGTGTTCTGAACCTTGAACGAGGTGAATATCATCATCATAACGAAGAGGTTGTCTACAGAGAGCATCTTTTCGATAAGATAACCCGTTATGTACGACATAGCCATGTTGTGGCGGTAAAGGACAATGCCATCTTCCAGACTAACTCCGTCCAGAGTTAGGTGGGTGGCGTACCTACGTGACACGTCCTGCAGGTCATCCATCGTGTGTATGCCATGAATCATGTCACCATGAAACCAGAGGAATACACCGAAAAGCAGTGCCAACACAATCCACACCGTGGTCCATATACCCGCCTCGCGGATAGAGACAACGTGTGCCTTACGGTCGATGGCAAACATATCTACGAGAAGTATGGCTACTATGAATATTACGAAGCCTGCAAAGAATAATAATTCTGAATAATGCATTGTCTATAATCAATTTTGTTGCAAAGTTACTGCTTTTTTATGACAACGGTTGTAAGCCGCTGTTAAAAAGTTGTTACAGATTCCTTGCGTTGCATATATCAAGCTCATTTCTGGCTCCGACGAGTGTAGGGGCCATTGCGATAACCACATAAACACCATTATTATTTATATTTCATCCAGTTTCTTTTGCCACTTTGAAAAAATAGTAGTATTTTTGCAAAAAGTTTATAAATACTCGATACCGATATGAAATGTAAAACGATTTCGTTTGTCTTGCTGATGGCATTGCTGGTCTTGGCAGGCTGTAGCAGTAGTAAAAAGGTGGCATATTTCCAGAATATCCAGTCAGTGGATTTCGATAAGTCGAAGGGGTTATATGATGCCAAGATTCTGCCTAAAGATATGTTGACAATCACGGTAAACACACAGACACCAGAAGCGGCTTTGCCATTCAATCTTGCAGTAAGCAATGTTATCAACCCCACAGGACAATTGTCTTCCGGAGCCGGCTCGTTGCAAGGTTATCTTGTTGACAACGATGGTAACATCAATTTCCCAATTGTAGGCAAGATACATGTGCAAGGTCTTACCAAGACACAATGCCAGGACCTTATTGTCAAGAAAATTTCTCCATATCTCTCTAAGACCGAGACTCCTGTTGTGACCGTGAGGATGTCAAGTTATCACGTTACAGTGTTGGGCGAAGTAAACAAGCCAGGAGTGGTGGCCGTCACTACCGAGAAGATGAGCATTATGGAAGCGTTGGCTGAGTCGGGCGACCTGACTATTTATGGCAAACGTGACAATGTGATACTTATCCGTGAGTCAGAGACTGGGCAGAAGGAGTATCATATCATTAATCTCAACGATGCGAATGTATTCAATTCACCTTATTATTATTTACAGCAGAACGATATCGTCTATGTCGAACCCAATGGCGTCAAAGCCAAGAACTCAGGGATCGGCAGTTCGACCACATTATGGTTCTCGTTTGTTGGTATCGTTACCTCGGTGGCATCGTTGATTGTAAATATTGTAAGAAATTAAAAGACTAAAAAAATGAAGAGTGTGAAAGTAATAATAACATTCTTCATTTTTTTGAATATATAAGGGATAACACATGGAAACATTGAAACACGAGTGCGGCGTAGCTATGGTGAGACTACTGAAGCCGTTGTCATATTATCAGCAGAAGTATGGCACTTGGATGTACGGTCTCAATAAGCTATACCTCATGATGGAGAAGCAGCACAATCGCGGACAGGAAGGCGCAGGACTGGCATGCGTGAAGTTTGACACTCAACCAGGCCATGAATATATGTTCCGTGAACGTGCCGAGGGTAAAGACGCCATTCGCAAAATATTTGCTACCGTTCATGAGAACTTCAAGGATGTTACTCCAGAACAGATGGCCGATTCTGACTATATAGAGCAGCATCTTCCCTTTGCGGGCCAGCTTTACATGGGACATCTGAGGTATTCGACCACGGGCAAACGAGGACTGCAATATGTGCATCCATTCCTGCGACGCAATAACTGGAAAGCCAAGAACCTCTGTTTGTGTGGCAATTTTAATATGACCAACATAGAAGAGATTTTCGAACGCCTTACAAGTCAGGGACAAAGTCCGCGAATATATAGCGACAGTTATATCATGCTCGAGCTGATGGGTCACAGATTGGACCGTGAAGTGGAGCGCAACTTTGTCAATGCCCAACACGAAGGACTTCAGGGCAAGGACATTACTCGTTATATCGATGACCATGTGGAGATGGCTAACGTTCTCAAGACTTCGATGGCCGACTTTGATGGAGGCTATGTAGTCTGCGGTATTACCGGTTCGGGAGAGATGTTCTCAATGCGAGACCCTTGGGGGATACGTCCAGCCTATTATTATAAAGATGATGAGATTGTAGCGTTGGCTTCTGAGCGTCCCGTGCTTCAGACGACATTCGATTTGTCCTGCGAGCAGGTTAAGGAACTTGAACCTGGGATGGCTCTGCTGGTCAAGCGCAACGGACAATGCCGCATAGAGCGCATCAGAGAGCAAGCTGGAGATTCTGCCTGCTCTTTTGAGCGCATATATTTCTCGCGCGGGTCTGACCGGGACATCTATCAGGAGCGCAAGAGATTAGGTGAACTTCTCACCGAGCCTGTACTCGAAGCCGTAGGGGGAGATACGGAGCATACTGTCTTTTCGTTCATCCCCAATACTGCCGAGGTGGCATTCTACGGACTCGTACAGGGGTTCAAAAAACATGTGCATGAAAAAAAGATTGCTGCCATCCAATCCTTGGGAAGGATTCCCACCCACGAAGAGCTCGACAGGATACTCTCCGAGTCTGTAAGGATGGAGAAGGTGGCATGGAAGGATATCAAGCTGCGCACGTTTATCACAGAGGGCAATTCGCGCAACGACCTGGCATCACATGTCTACGACATTACCTATGGTAGCGTAGATGAGGGCAGAGACAACCTCGTGGTAATAGACGACAGTATCGTAAGAGGAACCACGCTCAAGGAGAGTATCATACGCATTCTTGACCGCTTGCATCCCAAGAAGATGGTGCTGGTAAGCAGTGCGCCCCAGATAAGATATCCTGATTATTACGGCATAGACATGGCGCGCTTGGAAGAGTTCTGCGTTTTCCGTGCGACCATGGAACTGATAAGAGAACGTGGCATGCAGCAGCTCATCCTCGACACCTACAACAACTGCAAGGCTGAGATGAATAAGCCCAAAGCCCAGATGCGCAACTGTGTGAGAGATTTGTACAAGCCGTTTACTGTTGCAGAAATCAACAGCAAGATAGTGGAAATGCTGCGCCCTGAGGGAGTGACGACACCCATTGAGATTGTGTTCCAGTCAATCGACGGATTGAGGCAAGCCATTCCACATCATAAAGGCGACTGGTATTTCACGGGCAATTATCCTACCCCTGGAGGCACGCGCCTTTGCAACCAGGCATTCATAAACTATATAGACAACATATACAAACAAGAATAACAAACTGATAGATAATGAGAAATGTAACTTTAGTATTGTCTGACGGCACCAAGTTTCATGGCGAATCATTCGGCTATGAGAAACCAGTAGCCGGAGAAGTGGTTTTCAATACTGCGATGATGGGCTACCCCGAGAGTCTTACCGACCCATCCTACGCAGGCCAGTTGATGGTGCTTACGTTCCCCTTAGTAGGCAACTATGGCGTACCCCCATTCAGTTTTGAACCCAATGGTCTGCCCACATTCATGGAGAGTGACAGAATCTATGCTTCGGCCATCATTGTTGCCGACTATAGCGAGCAGTACTCTCACTGGAATGCTAAAGAGAGCTTGGCCGAGTGGCTGAAGCGTGAGCATGTGCCAGGCATCACAGGCATTGACACTCGCGAACTGACCAAAGTGTTGCGCGAAGCCGGTGTGATGATGGGCAAAATCCTCTTTGACGATGAGCCAGATAATATCCCCGAAGCCAACTATGAGGGAGTTAATTTTGTTGACCTTGTAAGTTGCAAGGATATTATCAAGTATAACGAGGGCGCTGGCAAGCGGGTTGTGCTTGTCGATTGTGGTGTGAAAGCCAACATCATCCGTTGCCTCATCAACCGTGGCGTTGAGGTCGTACGTGTACCATGGAACTATGATTATACCGACATGGACTTCGATGGACTCTTCCTCGCCAACGGCCCTGGCGACCCTGACACTTGCGAAGATGCAGTCAAGATTATCAAGAAGCAGATGAATATGTCGCGCAAGCCTATCTGTGGCATCTGCATGGGCAACCAGTTGCTCGCAAAGGCAGCCGGAGCCAATATATACAAGCTCAAGTACGGCCACAGGTCACACAACCAGCCGGTATGTATGGTTGGCACAACACATTGTTATATCACCAGCCAGAACCACGGCTACGCAGTCAATGCCAAGACCCTCGGTGCCGATTGGGAGGAACTCTTTGTCAATATGAATGACGGTTCCAACGAGGGTATTCGCCATAAGACCAATCCCTGGTTTAGCAGCCAGTTCCATCCAGAGGCTTGTTCTGGTCCGGTAGATACAGAGTTCATGTTTGATAAATTTGTTGAAACATTAAATAAGTAAGATATACATCATGAAAGATGAAAGTATAAAGAAAGTATTGCTGCTTGGTTCAGGCGCATTGAAAATCGGCGAAGCGGGAGAGTTTGACTATTCAGGTTCTCAGGCCCTCAAGGCTTTGCGCGAGGAGGGTGTAAAGACCGTGCTTATCAACCCCAACATTGCCACCGTGCAGACTTCCGAGGGAGTGGCCGACCAGATTTACTTCCTTCCCGTCCAGCCTTATTTCGTTGAGCGTGTCATCGAGAAGGAGCGTCCTGATGGTATCTTGCTCAGCTTCGGAGGCCAGACCGCGCTCAACTGTGGCGTGGAGCTTTATCAGAGCGGAGTGCTCGAGAAGTACAATGTCCGTGTTCTCGGAACCCCAGTCCAGGCCATTATGGATACCGAGGACCGCGAGCTTTTCGTTGAGAAACTCAATGAGATTAATGTCAAGACCATCAGCAGCGAAGCCTGCGAGAATATCGAGCAGGTGCGCAAAGCCGCTGCCACACTGGGTTACCCTGTGATTATACGTGCAGCCTATGCGTTGGGCGGACTGGGCAGTGGATTTGCCAACAACGAGGACGAGTTGAACAAGCTCGCCGAGAAAGCCTTCTCTTTTTCTCCCCAGGTGCTCGTCGAGAAGAGTCTGAAGGGATGGAAGGAGATAGAATATGAGGTGGTGCGCGACCGTTATGACAACTGTATCACCGTATGTAACATGGAGAACTTTGACCCGCTGGGCATCCACACTGGCGAGTCTATCGTTATAGCCCCTTCGCAGACGCTTACCAACAGCGAATATCACAAACTGCGTGCGCTCTCTATCAAGATAATCCGTCACATCGGCATCGTGGGCGAATGTAATGTTCAGTACGCCTTCGACCCAGTGAGCGAGGATTATCGCGTGATTGAAGTCAATGCGCGTCTGAGCCGTTCTTCGGCATTGGCATCCAAAGCCACCGGCTATCCATTGGCTTTCGTTGCCGCCAAGTTGGGTATGGGCTACGGCCTCTTCGAACTCAAGAACTCTGTGACCAAGACCACCAGCGCCTTCTTCGAGCCAGCCCTGGACTATGTCGTGTGCAAGATTCCCCGCTGGGACCTCTCCAAGTTCCGTGGAGTGGACAAGGAGTTGGGCTCGAGCATGAAGTCGGTTGGAGAAGTTATGGCCATCGGCCGCAACTTCGAAGAGGCCATCCAGAAGGGTCTGCGCATGATAGGGCAGGGTATGCACGGCTTTGTAGAAAACAAGGAACTGGAAATACCCGATATCGATGCCGCCCTGAGAGAGCCCACCGACAAGCGAGTGTTTGTCATCTCCAAGGCCATGCACAAGGGTTATACCGTGGACCAGATACACGAACTTACCAAGATAGACAAGTGGTTCCTTGAGAAACTCAAGCACATCATAGACATCGACGAGCAGCTCAAGACCGTCAACGCCAATACGTTGGACAAGGAGTTGCTGCGTACAGCCAAGGTTTATGGATTTACGGACTTCCAGGTGGCGCGTGCCATAGGACTGGAAGGCGAAATGGGCAATATGCACAAAGCCACAATGGTGGTTCGCCGTCTGCGCAAGAATTATGGCATCCTGCCTGTCGTGAAGCAGATAGACACGCTGGCAGCCGAATATCCCGCCCAGACCAATTACCTGTATGTCACTTATGCCGGTGTGGCTTCAGATATACAGTTTACCAACGACAAGCGCTCGGTAATCGTCCTCGGTTCGGGAGCCTACCGCATTGGTAGCTCAGTAGAGTTTGACTGGTGTGGAGTGCAGGCGCTCAACACCATACGCAGAGAGGGCTACCGCTCGATAATGATTAACTACAACCCCGAGACCGTATCTACCGACTATGATATGTGTGACCGTCTCTACTTTGACGAGCTCACCTTCGAGCGTGTGCTTGACATCATCGAGATGGAGAATCCTCATGGCGTGGTGGTGTCTACCGGTGGACAGATTCCTAACAACCTTGCCATGTGGCTCGATGCCGAGAATGTGCCAATCTTGGGTACATCGGCCAAGGATATCGACAATGCCGAAGACCGTGCCAAGTTCTCTGCCATGCTCACCGAGCGTGGTATCAACCAGCCCGAATGGAGCGCACTTACCAGTATGGAGGATATCGGCAAGTTTGTCGACCGTGTAGGTTTCCCCGTACTCGTCCGTCCATCCTATGTACTGTCGGGAGCAGCCATGAATGTATGTTCCAATGAGGACGAGCTGAAGAAGTTCCTGCAGTTGGCAGCCAATGTGAGCGTAGATCATCCCGTGGTGGTGAGTAAGTTTATCGAGCATGCCAAGGAGATAGAGATGGACGCTGTCGCCAAGAACGGTGAAATACTGGCCTATGCCATCAGCGAGCATATCGAGTTTGCTGGTGTTCACTCTGGCGACGCCACCATCCAGTTCCCGCCCCAGAAGTTGTATGTTGAGACCGTGCGCCGTATCAAGCGCGTAAGCAAGGAGATAGCTGCGGCCCTCCATATCAACGGCCCGTTCAATATCCAGTTTATGGCGCGCGACAACGATATCCTCGTCATCGAGTGCAACCTGCGTGCTTCGCGTTCGTTCCCCTTCGTGAGCAAGGTGCTTAAGCTCAACTTTATCGAGCTTGCCACCAAGGTGATGCTGGGTCTGAACGTAGAGAAACCCAATAAGAATCTCTTCGACCTTGACTATGTGGGCATCAAGGCGAGCCAGTTCTCGTTCAACCGCTTGCAAAAGGCAGACCCTGTTTTGGGTGTCGATATGAGTTCTACCGGCGAGGTGGGCTGTCTGGGTGATGATACCAATCAGGCTCTGCTCAATGCCATGTTGAGCGTAGGCCACCGCATACCCAAGCACACTGTGCTGCTGTCTACCGGTGGTGCCAAGCAGAAGGCCGAGCTTCTCGATACGGCGCGCACGCTTATCAAGCATGGCTACGAGCTCTATGCGACGGGTGGTACGTCTCGCTATCTGGCCGAAAACGGCGTTGCCAACACTATGGTCTATTGGCCCTCTGACGAGGGCAAGCAGCCTCAGGCTCTCACGCTTATGCATGAGCGCAAGATAGATATGGTGGTCAACATCCCCAAGGACCTCACCCAGCACGAGCTTACCAACGGTTACAAGATTCGTCGCACTGCGATAGACCTCAATATCCCGCTGATTACCAACAGCCGTCTGGCAAGTGCCTTCATTCATGCTTTCTGCACTCTTAACCTCGATGATCTTGAAATCAAATCGTGGAGCGAGTATTGATAAGTAGGAAATAACTAAAAAAAAGTCTGAAACACATAATTCGTGTTTCAGACTTTTTTATTTTGCATCCTCCGTATTTTATTGACGGGCCATCAGGGTTTGCAGGATTCTCTCTGCACTTCTTCCGTCCCATCGCTCGGGTATGGAGTGCTGCTTCCATTTGCCGGCAGTCATGTCGGCAGTGTATTGTGCCAACAGCTCGGCGTCTTCTCCCACCAGCACATTGGTACCGGTCTTCACGGTCTCTATATGCTCGGTATAACTGTTGAGGGTGATACACGGCACCATGTTGAATGTCGCTTCTTCTGCCACATTGCCACTGTCGGTAATGATACCCTTGGCATGGCTGGCCAGATAGCTGAAGTCGAGATAACCCATGGGGGCAGTTATCAGGAAGCGGGTGGCATCCTTGGGCAACAACTGCGTCACGGTGTCGGCAGCCTTGGAGTGCAGGGGGGCAATTATAGGTGTGTTGCCAGCCGCAGTGATGATGGCTTCGAGCATACGATGCAGATTTTCGCGTGCGGCCATCAGGGCTTTGCGGTTGAGGGTGAACACAATGTACTCTCCATCCATAATGCCTTGCTCTGCAAGTATCTGCGGACGGGTAAAACGTGCGTGGTTGTTGCGGATATTGTCTATCAGTATGTTGCCTACCATATACACTTTGGACAGCTCTGCACCCTCGCGGTTGGCCACTGCGTTGTTGCTGATTCCAGCCGTAAACAGGATGTCGGATAGACCGTCTATGACCAGACGGTTTATCTCTTTGGGCATGGTGATGTCAAAACTTCTCGTGCCCGCTGCCAGATGTGCCAGTATGAGTCCCTGCTTCTTGGTGACTATGGCTGCTGCCATGGTCGAGGCAAGGTCGTCTACCACGATAACAGCATCGGTCTTGTGGTGTTGCAGATAATCTTCAAACTTGGACATCACCTGTCCGGTGATTTCGTTGAGGTTTTCACTTACTACTCCCAGATAGCTGTCGGGAGGGGCAATCTGCAAATCAGTAAAGAGGGTAGGCTCGAGGGTCACGTCGTCTTCACTGCCTGCGTAGACCAACTTGATGTCGATATCGGCACCGTTTTGGCGGGCATTGCGGCAAGCGTGCAGTATGGGCGCCACCTTGATGAAGTTAGGCCGGGCGCCTGCTACTATGCAAATGTTCATTTTCTAATTATTCTCCTTTAAATAGTTCTTTAATTCCTCCTATAGAGCCCATCAGATTAGTGGCTTCATAGGGCAAGAATACGGTCTTGGTCTTGTCGCCCTGAGCCACCTCGTTGAGCATCTGTATGTATTTCTGGGCAAGCAGATAGTTGGCAGGATTGGTACTCTTGCCCACCGCTTCAGTGATTTTTGCTATAGCGATAGCCTCGGCTTCTGCCTTGCGTATGCGTGCGGTAGCTTCACCCTCGGCTCTGAGTATAGCCTGCTGCTTGTCTGCCTCGGCACGATTGATGGTCGCGGCCTTGTCTCCTTCCGACTGCAGAATCTGCGACTGCTTGTCTCCCTCGCTGGTCAGGATGGCTGCTCGCTTGTTGCGCTCGGCCTGCATCTGCTTCTCCATGGCCTGGAGTACGCTCGAGGGAGGCGTGATGTCCTGAAGTTCAACGCGGTTTACCTTGATACCCCACTTGTTGGTGGCATCGTCGAGCACACCTCTCAACTTGGTGTTGATAGTGTCACGCGAGGTGAGAGTCTGGTCAAGTTCCATCTCTCCGATAATATTACGCAGAGTGGTCTGGGTGAGCTTCTCGATAGCGTTTGGCAGATTGTTAATCTCATACACAGTCTTGAATGGGTCAACAATCTGGAAATAGAGCAGCGCATTGATTTGCATCTGTATATTGTCCTTGGTAATCACGTTCTGCTTGTCGAAATCGTACACCTGTTCACGCAAGTCTATCGTGCTCGAATAGAAATAGTGACCACGTTGCTGGGTTACAACTACCTTGGCGCGGTCGATGAATGGGATGATGATGTTGACACCGGGCTTCAGCGTGGCGTAGTACTTGCCGAGGCGCTCGATGATGCGGGTTTCCGACTGAGGGATGATTACTACAGCCATCTTGACAAATACGATGGCGAGGGCCAGCAGGGCCGCCAGTGTGATGAATGTTATTCCTTCCATAATGTTACGTGGGTTGGTTGTTGTTGTATGTAGATGTCTGAACTCTCTCAACGCTGATGATGATGCTTTCTCGGCCAATAACCTTTACAGTGGTGCCGACCTCGATGGTGGTGTCGTCTGGGCTTTGCGCTTTCCATTCGTCACCGTCTATCTTCACATAGCCATAGTCACCGGGACGGATGGCTTCTATCACTCTGCCTTCGCGCCCTATAAGCGCGTCGGAGTTGCTCAACCGCTCTTGCCGGTTATGAAGTTTTCGTAGAAGAGATGGTCGTACGAATATGATACTCAGTACTGAACAGATTGCAAAAACAAGTATCTGCGTCCATAATGGGGCTTCGGTAAATGACACTATCATGGAGCAGAATGCGCCAAGGGCAAAACAGGTAAGGAAAAAGTCTCCTGAACCCAGTTCGATAATCAGGCATATTATGGCAATGGCTGTCCATATTGCCCAAAGATTGGATGCTAAATACGCTGTCATGGTTTATATCTTTATAGTATAGCCCAAAGTTAGTGAATTTTCACACTACAGCCAAGGTTTTACCGATTTTTTTAACAGTAAAAATCTCAAGAACCACACAGACAGTCTCGCTACTATGCGAAAGAAACGCCTCCAATATATAATAAGGTATGGCGCCCCCAGACGTCAATCACCTAACCCCGTTATCAGTTTCTCTCATCCTATCAATTATGGAAAATGCCGCGACTTTAACGAAAATCGTGATTTTTAGAAAAAAGAGGGCAAAAAACTTTATAATATGCGAAAAAAGCAGTACCTTTGCATCGCTTTACGTATGTCCTGATACGAAAAAGTTGACTTTCAAGTGTTTAGGAAGTTTAATAAGACAAGATGAGACAATTAAAAATTCAAAAAAGTATTACCAATCGTTCGAGCGAAGCCTTAGACAAGTATTTGGTAGAGATCGGTCGTGCCCCATTGATATCCATTGACGAGGAAATCGAGCTTGCCCAAAAGATTAAAAAGGGTGGCCCCGAAGGTGAACGTGCTAAGGACAAATTGGTAACAGCTAATCTGCGATTCGTAGTGTCGGTTGCAAAACAATACCAACACCAAGGCCTTACACTCACCGACTTGATCGATGAGGGTAACATTGGTCTTATTAAGGCAGCCCAGAAGTTTGACGAGACCCGCGGCTTCAAGTTCATATCTTATGCTGTGTGGTGGATTCGCCAAAGCATTCTCCAGGCTATTGCCGAGCAGAGCCGCATTGTGCGCCTTCCCCTCAACCAGGTTGGTTCACTCAATAAAATCAACCATGAAATCAACAAGTTTGAGCAAGAGTTCCAACGTCAGCCTTCGGTAGCCGAGCTTGCTGATGCAACTAATATCGAACCCGAAAAGATTGCTCAAAGCATGATGGCAGATGGTCACCACCTGAGTATCGACGCCCCATTCCAGGACGGCGAGGACAACTGTATGCTTGATGTCATGGCCTCTGGTGATGACAGCCGTACTGACAAGGTTGTAGACCATGAAAGTATGGCTCAGGAGCTGAATCAGGTGCTGAGCAAGGTACTCAAGGAACGCGAAATCAAGATTATCAGATATTGCTTCGGTATCGGATGTCACGAGAAGGGACTCGAGGAAATTGGCGATGAACTCAAGCTCACCCGTGAGCGTGTGCGTCAGATTCGAGAGAAGAGTATTACCAAGCTAAGAGACAGCGGTAATGCAAAAATCCTGATGAAATATCTCGGTTGATACACCTTATTATATATACATATATATACGACCTCTATCCCCATCTTCCAAAGATGGGGATTTTTTCTGCGCGACTGTTAAAGTTTGATACAAGGTGCGTTTTTTTGTTCAGGCATCTCCGTCATTCCAAGTTTTTTGTGTAGATTTGCATTATGATGCAGAGAGCCAGGTGGACAATTACCATGATCTTCGTATTGCTGTCAATGAATACGATTGCACAAGATGAGGGCAGATTTGATGTCAGCCTGCTCAACCGTATATATGACTTTCCTAACAGTGTTGACACGACTGTCTTTCATGGGCTGGATATTTATACTTATCGCAAGCTCAAAATCAATGTGGTGCGCCGCAATCTCATCCTTTTCCCTATTCCCACCATGTATCGCATCGCCCATAGCAAGGCCCGCGACTACATTGAGGAGAACTATTCTGTGTGTCATCTATACAATACCAGGGACTATTCGATAGAACGGTTGGCGCATACATCGACTATTCCGCAACAGAAGGAGACCATGACGCGCCTACAGAAGTTCTTGACTCCCAAGTTCTATGAAGAAACTATCTTTGGCAACAGCATGCTCTCGCCCTTTCACCGCAACAACAGGGCTTACTATAGGTTCCAGTTCAAGATACTCCATGATAATCAAGTCGAAATCACGTTCTATCCAAAGGTAAAGAATACTCAACTGGTTACGGGAGGCGTTATTGTCGAATCAAAGACAGGCCGCATCAGATGGGGAAGAATCGCGGGAGAATTTGACATGATTAACTTCACCCTCAATTTCGTCATGTCTGATGACAAACTGTCACCTGTCATTCCCCAAAGCTGTGAGCTCAATGCCAAGTTTAAGTTTATGGGCAATATCGTTAAAGCGCAGAATACAGCAATCTATGGTATGCCAGCCCTCAATAAGGATTCGCTTGGCTCACTTACCATGCGCCAGTTGATGGATAGCATCAGACATGACACGCTTACAACTGAAGAGAATGCCATCTATACAAAGTATTATGCTGCCTTGGCTCAGGACTCTACTGAGGCAAAAAACGTCAAGCGTAGTTGGGCCAAGCGTTTCTTCTGGGATGTACTGGGGGATAATCTCTTGAACAAAATAAGTTCCAATTATGGCAACGGCAACCAGGGACAGGTAAACATCAACCCGCTGTTCAACCCGCTTTACATGGGATATAGTGGCCGCAAAGGTTATTATTATAAATTTGACGTCCGCAACCTATACAATTTCTCCTCGAACCACTATCTCTACACCAGACTTAAGGCTGGTTATTCTTTCAAGCAGCGCCAGCTGTATTTTACATTACCTATAGAATACCATTTTGACAAGCGGCATAACGGCTATGTAAAGTTGGAGTTGGGCAATGGCAACTGGATAAGCAACGGCATGCTGAAAGATGAGATGCTGGCTTCATTGCCAAGCAATACGCCTTATAATGGTGAGCGTATTGATTACTTCCGGGACTTCCACCTTACCCTGGAGAGCAGCTATGACTGGTCACGTCACATTACATTGCAAGTGGGAATGGTGGGGCATAAACGTACGGCGGTTGAGCGTCACACCTATCAGCAGGCGCATGTCCCTACATCTTATACGTCTGTTGCGCCCAAGGCCGAGATTATCTGGAGGCCAACAGGGTGGAGAGGCCCGGCTGTCAATGTGGCATACGAGCGTAGCATCCGCGGCTTGATGGACGCAGACCTTGCCTATGAGCGTGTGGAGTTTGACATACAGCAGATAGTGGCCTTCAATAGATTGAAGTTCCTGTCTTTCCGCGCAGGTTGTGGTTTCTATACACTCATCGACGGTACCAGGAATTTCTTGGACTACTCCAATTTCAGAGACAACAATATCCCTGACGGATGGTATGATGAGTGGACCGGTGAATTTACGCTCCTTCAAAGTCACTGGTATAACCTTTCGCGCTATTATGTTCGTACCAACGCCACTTACGAGACACCGCTGCTCGCCTTGAGCCACATTCCCTTGATTGGAAGATATATTGAGAAGGAACGCATATATACCAACATGCTCTTTGTGACCCATCTGCATCCTTATACGGAAGTGGGCTACGGATTTACCACCCGTTGGGTATCCACCGGAGTCTTCATGGCTCATCGCAACGGGCGTTTTGATGGTGTTGGCATTAAAATCGGATTAGAATTATTCAGACAATGGTAAACTCAATCAACCCACTTACGGTCTATAAAGCAAGCGCCGGTTCGGGAAAAACATTTACTCTCACCGTAGAATACATAAAGCTACTCATCCAGGATCCAGCTTCTTTTCGCAATATCCTTGCCGTTACATTTACCAACAAGGCCACCGAAGAGATGAAGATGCGCATTCTTAGCATGCTTTATGGCCTTTCCAGGCAGTTGCCTGAAGCCCAGAGTTATATGGACAACATTGTCCAGTCTACAGGTTTCGCCCCAGTCATGGTGGCTACCCAGGCAGAAGAGGCGCTTAGACTCCTGCTCCATAATTATAACTATTTCAGAGTCGAGACGATAGACAAGTTCTTCCAAAGCGTCTTACGCAATATGGCAAGCGAACTCGACCTCACAGCCAATCTGCGTATAGGACTCAATGACGTGCAGGTGGAAGAGCAGGCAGTTGACGAACTGATAGACGGGCTTAATGTCCACGACAAGGTCTTTGGCTGGATTATGCAATATGTCAAAGAGAACATATCCGAGGACAAGGGCTGGAATGTCATCAATCTCATCAAACGCTTTGGAAGGAACATTTTCCGCGATATCTATAGAGACAACAGCAAGAAGCTCAATGAAGCACTCGCCACAGATAACTTCTTTGATGATTATACGCGCATGCTGAAGGAAATGCGTGACCATGCAGAAGACCACTTCAAGCACTATGCCGCCACTTTCATGGACATGCTTGAAGAGAACGGCCTGCAAACCACCGACTTCAGCAATGGCAACAAGGGAGTGTGTAGCTATTTCATCAAGATGGGCAATGGCAAGTATGGCGATGCCGATGTCCTCACCAACACCGTTAAGGCCGCGATGGAAGATGCAGATAAATGGGTAAAGAAAGCCGAGCGGACTCCAGACAATCCCAAGTACAAGCTGGTGTGCGAGACGCTGCTGCCTTATCTTCAGGAGACCGAGCGTATGCGTCAGGTTCAGTCGCGCCTGTATGTTTCTGCCAATCTTACATTGCGCCACCTTAACCAGTTAAGGCTGTTGGAGAATATCGAGAAGACCATTCGTGAGATGAACAGTGATGCCAACAGATTTCTGCTGAGCGACACGCAGCATCTGCTCAACGGTATGATTCAGGACAGCGATTCGCCATTTATCTTTGAAAAGATTGGCACCAGACTGAAGCATATCATGATAGACGAGTTCCAGGATACGAGCACCATACAATGGAAGAACTTCAAAATACTGCTCATGGACTGCATGAGCAATGAAGGTACACACAATCTCATTGTCGGCGACGTCAAGCAAAGCATCTATCGCTGGCGCTCGGGTGACTGGAAGCTCCTCAACAATATCGAAAGCGAATTTCCAGACCAGAGCCAGTCCGTCACAGTCAAATCACTGGTTACCAACTACCGTTCTGACTACAATATCATTACTTTCAACAATGTCTTTTTCTCATTGGCCACACAGTACGAAGCCAGGTCATTGGATGGGAGCAATGAGGTAGACCAACTGATACAAGCCTATGCAGATGTCGAGCAGAAGCCTCACAACACCCAGGAAAGAGGTAGGGTAGAGATGACCCTGATGCCAAGCACCGAGTATGGAGAACAAATCATGGAGAAAATCCATAGCTTGATTACGACCATCTTGGAACAAGGCCATACACCCAGTAGCATCGCTATCTTGTGTCGAAGCAAGTCAACCATTCAAGAGATAGCCCACTTTTTCGGGGAGAACTATCCCTCGGTACCGCTTATATCCGATGAAGCGTTCCGCCTTGACGCCTCCGTTGCCGTCAATACCTTAATCAGTGCTTTGCGTTATGTTTCCAATCCAGAGAGTAGCATCGACCGAGCTTATCTTAAGCAGGTGGGAATACTCGCTCCAGTAGAACGCACACGCGAACAATTGCTTACCATGCCGCTTTTCGACATGGTGCAGACCATCTACGCCATGCTCGATGAAGACATCTGCTGCAACCAGAGTGCATATATCTTCGCCTTCTTCGACCAGCTGGCCAAGTATCTCAAAGACAACATGTCCGACATTGACGACTTCCTCAACGAATGGGACAACACGCTCCACGAGAAAGCCATCCAGTGCAGTATGGACAATGGTATCAGACTGTTGACTATCCATAAGAGCAAGGGATTGGAGTACGACCATATTATCATTCCTGCCTGTGATTGGAAACTTGAACAGAGCAACTCTACCTTATGGTGTATGCCCAAGGTTGAGCCCTTCAGCCAGATGCCGCTTGTACCTATAGATTTCTCCAAGAAAGGAATGGTAAATTCTATTTACGAAGACGACTATTATTATGAGCATCTACAGAATGTAGTGGACAATCTCAACCTGCTCTATGTTGCCTTCACCCGTGCCAAGAGCAGCCTCTACATATTGGGCAAACGCGGCACGCAGGCTATGCGTTCGGGCCTGCTCGAAGGCATTTGGGATGACCTGGCCCAAGCCCTCAACACGACTTATACGGGCAACCTTGACGACAAGACCGATACCCTCCATCTGGAGTTCGGCTCATTGCCAGCAGCCCAAAGCAAGCCCGCTCGTACACAGCAATCTACCGAGGAGCGCAATGTATTCCGCAAGACTTCCGAACCTATGGATATGCCAGTCATCAAGGCCTACAAGTCTGTGGCGACTTTCCGCCAGAGCAATCAGAGCATCGAATTCACTCACGACAATGAGGGCGACAATCATAATCAGTACATCAAGTTGGGCAATGTGCTGCACAAGGTCTTCTCGACGATACGTACATCGGCCGATATAGACAAGGCCCTGCAGCAGCTGGAAAATGATGGCATCCTCTACGACAACGAGGTCAAGCGGGAACAGCTCGTCGGCATGTTGCGCAAGCGACTTGATGACAACCGGGTGAGCAAATGGTTCTCTCCCCGTTGGACCGTGCTCAACGAGTGTTCGCTGCTGTTCTACGACAGAGAGCTGCAGAAATCGCGCCTGTTGCGTCCCGACCGAGTGATAACCGACGGCGAAGAATATATCGTCATCGACTTCAAGTTCGGAACCCCCAAAGAAGAATACCACACCCAAGTCAGAGAGTATATGCATCTGCTCAGCGAGATGGGGCATAGCCGTGTGAAAGGCTACTTGTGGTTTGTGTACAGTAATAAGATAGAAGAGGTAAAATGAATAGCACTTTTTTAGAAGCAGTAGCCAAAGACCTGTTACAGAAATATGGCAGTAACCTGTCACGAATAGCCGTTGTGTTTCCTAACAAGCGTGCTTCGCTCTTTATGAACGAATATCTGGCACGGCTGTCAGATGGCCCGTTGTGGAGTCCATGCTATACCACCATCAGCGATTTGTTCAGAGAGAAGTCAGAGTTGATGGTTGCCGACCCCATCAAGCTGGTCTGCGACCTCTATCGTTCCTATACGGAAATCACCGGTAAGGATGAGACGCTCGACCGTTTCTACGGATGGGGCCAATTGCTGCTTGCCGACTTTGATGATATCGACAAGAACATGGCCGATGCCCATAAGGTTTTTGCCAACCTTAGAGACATCCACGAATTGGACGACATAGACTATCTCTCACCCGAGCAGAAGAATATACTCAAGTCTTTCTTCCACAATTTCGCCGACGACCATCTCTCCAAGCTCAAAGAGAGGTTCCTTTCTCTTTGGTGCAATCTCGAAGAAATTTACTGTGAATTCAACCAGCGTCTCGCCGCGCAAGGGCTGGCTTACGAGGGCGCGCTGTATCGCCGTGTGGTGGAAGCCCAGACCGACTATGAGTTCGACAAATATGTGTTTGTGGGATTCAATATGTTGCAACAGGTCGAGCAGCGGCTCTTCCTCACGCTTAAAGCGCAGGGTAAGGCACGCTTCTATTGGGATTTCGACCACTATTATCTCACCGACAACGAGGCGGGGCATTACATCAACGGCTATCTGACTCAGTTCCCCAACGAGCTGAGTGTAGATGACGACACATATTACAACAACTTCTGCAAGCCCAAGGACATCACCTACATCTCATCCATGACCGAGAGTGCGCAGGCTCACTATATCAGTCAGTGGATAAGCGAAAACCATCGCATCGAAGCCGGCGCCAAGACCGCCATCGTGTTGTGCGACGAGTCGCTGCTCCAGACCGTGCTGCACTGTCTGCCCGAAGAGGTCAAGAGCATCAACATCACCACCGGATATCCCCTGTCACAGTCGCCAGTGGCTTCGTTTGTCCAGATACTGCTGTGCCTGCAGACCTATGGCCACGTCAAGAACACAGACAAGTATCGTCTGCGCGATGTAGCCAAGATACTCAAGCACCCTTATGGCCGATACATTTCCGACAGTTGTCTTGACCTGTACAAGGATTTGCAGAAATTCAACCGCTATTATCCCACGCGCTCCCAGCTGGCTATCGACCAGGGATTGCAGCTTTTGTTTACCGACATCGACACGCTGGGCGACTGCCACAACCAGAACATTGCCCAATGGCTGACGGCCATGCTTCAGTATGTGGGCCGCAAGGCAAGCCAGGTCAACGACCCGCTTACCCAGGAGTCCATCTTCCGCATGTACACCATCATCAATCGTCTCGAAGGACTCATTGCCTCGGGCGACCTGCAGGTCGACAAGATTACCTTTGAACGCCTGATAGCCCAACTGATACAGAGCACGACGGTTCCCTTCAGAGGCGAGCCGATAGAGGGCATTCAGATTATGGGCGTGCTGGAAACCAGAAACCTGGACTTCGACCACCTGCTCGTGCTGTCAGCCTCCGACAACAATATGCCTAAGGGTGTCAACGACTCTTCATTCATTCCCTATTCTATACGCAAGGCCTATGGGCTTACTACTATCGACCACAAGGTTGCCATCTATGCCTACTACTTTTACCGGCTTCTGCAGCGGTCGCAGGATATCACTTTGACCTACAACAAGGCTACGGAGGACGGCCAGACGGGAGAGATGAGCAGATTTATGTTGCAGATGATGGTCGAAAGTGGCCACGACATACACCACGGCATACTCACCCCAGATCAGTCGGTCAAGCAGGCGCTGTCTGGCAGTGTCATCAAGACGCCCGATTTGATGAACAAGCTCCACCAGTTGACTCAGCTCTCGCCGACAGCCATCAACCGTTACTTTTATTGCCCGCTTACCTTTTATTACAATGTAGTCGAGGGGTTGAAAGAACCCGATGAAACGGATGAAGAGATGAAAGACAGCCGCGTCTTCGGTCTTATTTTCCACCGCAGTGCCGAACTCATCTATCAGCGACTCATGCAGAAGAGCGAGGTGATAAAGCAGGCAGACATCGACGGCTTGCTCAATCACCGAGAGGTCCTCGAGATGATAGTAGACCAGGCGTTCAAGGAAGAACTCTTCAAGGTCAAAGACAATTCTTATACTCCCGAGTACAACGGATTGCAACTCATCAACCGAGGCGTGGTCATCAGCTATCTGCGCAAGATGCTCGTCATCGATAGCCGTCTTACGCCGTTCCGCATCTTGGGATTGGAGAACGAGGTCAAGACAACTGTCAGATTCGACTCTACCGATGGAGAACGCGAAATCAAGGTACTCGGCTTCATCGACCGTCTGGACGAGATTACAGATGACGACCAGCAGCAGCGCATTCGCGTTATCGATTACAAGACGGGAATGCCAGCCCGGAAGAAGGTCGAGGAGATAGCCGAGTTGTTCAGCGATACCGACATCCACACCAAACACACCAATTATTATCTGCAGGCTCTGCTCTACGCGTTGATTGTGAGCCACAGCCAGGAGCTCAACCAAAGCGGGCTTGCTGTCAGCCCGGCACTTATGTTCATCCAGAACATGAGCGACGAGCAGTACGACCCCACGCTCAAGCTGGGTGACTCACTTATGGTCAGGGCCACAGATTACGAGGATGAGTTTATGGACGGACTCAGGCAGACTCTGCGTGAAATCTATGATGCCGACATCCCCTTTGAACCCACTAAAGACCAGAAAAGATGTGCCAATTGCATATATAGCAATCTCTGCAAAAGATGAAAAAAATACCAGCAATTCCTTGGTTATATTCGAAAATAATATTACTTTTGCAGCGGTTAAGGAAGATTGGCAGAGTGACCGAATGCGCTGGACTCGAAATCCGGTATACCCTTTTCCGGGTATCGGGGGTTTGAATCCCTCATCTTCCGCAAAGCAATGGAAATGATAAAGGCTCCAAGTAACAACTTGGGGCTTTTTTCATAGCCATAACCTTAATCGTCGGCAGCAGCCCGACACGAGTCACACGTTTTTCCATACCGTTTCCCGCTGATTAAGTCATTACTATAATCTTGAGACATGGCACATGTTTCGCGCCATTGCAGTCCATGTACACCGAGTCCAACTATAAAATGGATGCAAAGCGCGAAATGGGTAATTCAAACTTTGAAATTATAAATGCAAAGCACGAAACCACTGTTTCAAACCCCGAAATCAGAAAAAAGATGATGACGGACGGTTTGGATATGGGCTGGCTATCAATTGGACTGATGGGGCAACGGATATCGGGGCAGGTTAGGGGAGTGGTGGTGATAGCGTGACGATGGAGCCGAGAGGTATAGACATGAAAAAAGCATCATACTGACCCCATCGGTATTCGTATGATGCTTGCTGTGGTCGGGGCGACAGGATTCGAACCTGCGACCACCTGGTCCCAAACCAGGAGCGCTACCGGGCTGCGCTACACCCCGCACAAGGGAATGAGTGAAGATAATAGTCGGGGCGACAGGATTCGAACCTGCGACCACCTGGTCCCAAACCAGGAGCGCTACCGGGCTGCGCTACACCCCGCTTTATCTGATTCTCATTTTTGCGACTGCAAAGGTACGCATTAATTTTCTAATATCCATATAATTTCCCATATTTTTCATGACAAAATGTGCCATTTTAGGTTTTGAATGACCGATTTGGCAGCATTATGCGTCATTTTGTCAGTCGCAGAGCTGTGGGAATGTTTTTTGCAAAAATGATAGTGACAGACGGTAATCGTCTGGATGACTATAAATGAATATAAACTAATAATGGAGGAAAATATTATGATGTACCCAACACGTAACAACTGGTTAGACTCTGCTTTTGATGAGTTCTTTGACAACAATGGTATGCTGCGCACCAACACTACAGCGCCTGCTGTAAACGTAAAGGTCAATGCATTGGAATATACGATGGAGATTGCCGCACCGGGCATCAAGAAGGAATATTGCCGGATAAGCCTTAACAAGGACAACAATCTGGTTGTAAACATCGAGAACAAGATGGAGCACAAGCAGGAAGAACGCAATGAGCACTACCTGCGTCGCGAGTTCTCTTACGGCAACTACGAGCAAGCCTACATCCTGCCCGAAGATGTAGACCGTGAGAAGATTTCAGCCAAGGTCGAAGACGGCATACTGACAATAGTTCTGCCCAAGTTCAACAAGGAAGATGTCAAGGTAGAACGTCAGATCAAAATCGGATAATCTGAAACAAAAAAAGATGGGGGATGCAGCTCACAGCTGCATCCCCTGTTTCGTTTTAGGCCTTACCGATATTCATGCCCACTACATAGCCCATGGTCCATGCCGCCTGGAGGTTAAAACCTCCGGTGATGCCATCGACATCGGTCACTTCGCCTGCGAAAAACAGGTGTGGGCAGTGCTTGCTCTCCAAGGTATTGAGGTTGAGTTCGCCCAAGGCTACGCCGCCACAGGTGACAAACTCGTCCTTGAATTTGCCCTTGCCGGCGATGGCATACTGATCATTGGTAAGCGTGTCTATCAACTTGTTAATCATCTTCTTGCCCAGTTCTCCCATACGCCGGTCGGCGGTGCATCCACACTTCTCCAGAATGTATGTCCACAGCCGTGATGTAAGGTTGAACGGGTGTAAATTGCCCGCCATCTTATTCGCATTGCTGGCTATAAACATATAGAACGCCTGCTCAACCTCATGATGATGTGTGCGGTTAATCCAGTTGACCGCCAAAGTGGAGTGATAATCGGCATCGTGAAGAAATCGGGCGGCATAGGATGACAGTTTCAGCACGGCAGGTCCGCTCGCGCCCCAATGGGTGATAAGCAGCGGTCCTTCGGCCTTGAACTTGGTAGAAGGAATAGAGACTGTGACAGGATTGACCACAGTTCCCATCATGCTCTGCAGTCTGCGGTCATTGATGGTCAGCGTGAAAAGCGAGGCTACTGGCGATTCCAGTTTACGTACCACCGGTGACAAAAACTCCAAGCACTTCATTTGAGGTGAGCCGCCAGTCGTTACAGCCACGCGGTCATATTGTTGCTTCTGCGTAGCGCTTGCCTGCCCGCATGTAGAGGTAAGGCACAGCTTCCCATCGGGCGTCTGCTCTATGCTCTTGATGGTGCATCCGAGTCTGAACTTCACTCCCAACTGTCGGGCGGTAGAGATGAGACAGTCTATGATGGACTGCGAGTCTTGCGACTGCGGAAAAACGCAGTTGTCCTCTTGGGTTACAAGAGGCACGCCATGGTCTTCAAACCACTGATAGACATCATTGTAATCGAAAGTGTTGAACAAACGCTTTATGAGCTTATGCCCGCGTGGATAGGCATTGCTCAAGTCGGCAATATCTGCAAACGAATTGGTAAGATTGCATCTTCCGCCACCGGTAATCGCCACCTTGGCCAGCAGCTTGTTGTTCTTCTCAAAGATGCAGACATCTGTGTCAGGATAATAGTGCTTGGCGGTAATGGCAGCAAACAATCCGGCTGCGCCTCCGCCGACGATGGCGATATGCAGAGTAGGCATGGTCAGGTGTGGTCTATATGTTTAATGACTTTGCAGGGGTTGCCTACGGCAATACTGTTGGCTGGAATGTCACGGGTAACCACCGAGCCGGCTCCTATGGTGCAGTTGTCGCCAATGGTGACGCCAGGCAGAATAGTCACGCTACCGCCTATCCAGACCGAGTTGCCGATGGTGATGGGGCGTGCCCATTCCACTCCTTTGTTTCGCTCTTCGGGATTGGTGGGGTGGCAAGCCGTGTATAGGCTCACATTGGGGCCGATGAAGACATGGTCGCCTATCTTGACAGGGGCTTCGTCGAGGATGGTAAGATTGAAGTTGGAAAAGAAGAAGTCGCCCACCTCGATATTGCGGCCATAATCGCAATAGAAGGGCTGGTTGACGATGGGCCTGACACCACACTTGCCGAGCAGGGCTCTGATGGCTTTTTCCTTGTTTGTATAATCGGAAGGTCTGATTTGGTTATACTGCCATACCAAGTCCTTGACCCTGTTCAATTCGTTGATGAGTTCCGGGGCGAGAGCGTCATACACCTCTCCGCTCACCATCTTTTGCCACGAATCTGTCATAAATGTGTCGCTGTATGCTATGAAACGATGTGTAAATAAACAAAAAATGCTCTGCATCATCATGATTACAGAACATCTCTACATATTTGAGCGGAATACGGGAATCGAACCCGCCTCCCAGGCTTGGGAAGCCCGTGCACTACCGATGTGCTAATTCCGCTTATACTTACTCCTGAAATGGAGCCGATACCGGGACTCGAACCCGGGACCCACGCATTACGAATGCGTTGCTCTACCAACTGAGCCATATCGGCAATTTCGCTTGCAAAGATAAGCGTTTTTTCCGTAATATCAAAATAAAGGGGAATAAAAAGTTTGAGCCATACCCGATTAATCATCCCAGCCACCGCGCAGACAATATTTGTGGCAAAAAAGTTGGTCAAACCTTTGGCAGTGTCGGCTAAAATGTATACCTTTGCACTCGCTATTGAGCAAGGGTGGTTACCAGAGTGGCCAAATGGGGCAGACTGTAAATCTGCTGGCTTTCGCCTTCGGTGGTTCGAATCCATCACCACCCACATCTTTTACCAAATATTTGTTAGAATGAAATATTTGATTGTTTCCGATATCCACGGTTGTTTTCCCACTTTACAACAAGTTTTGTCTTATTATGATTCCGCAAGTTGCGATATGTTGCTCATCTTGGGCGATATCCTCAATTACGGTCCTCGCAATGGTTTGCCCGAAGGGTTGAACCCAAAACTTATAGCCGAGACGCTGAACGCTATGGCAGACAAGATAGTAGCCATACGTGGAAACTGTGACTCGGAGGTAGACCAGATGCTGCTCGATTTCCCCATCATGGCAGATTATGCTCTGGTGGTCGACAATGGGCGCAGGCTGCTGCTCACCCATGGCCATAAATATAATAAGGAGAACATGTTGCCTGGTAAATACGACGTCGTGTTCAGCGGGCATACGCATCTGTGGACTCTGGAGGATGAAGAAGGCACTGTATTCTGCAATACTGGTTCTATCACATTCCCGAAAGGAGGCAACGTGCCAACCTTCGCCATCTACGAAGATGGTGTGGTTGAAATACACCATCTCAATGGCGAATTGCTGAAAAGCATTGGTTTATAAAAATACCGGATAGATAAAAAGGGTGCATCAATATGGAATTGATACACCCTCAAATGATATAATATGGAGTGAATTAATGTCGGCGTCCTGTCACAGGTGGCCGACATTTTTATTTGTCAGCCATCTGATTTTTGCGGATGAGCAGCAGCTCCATCAGCTTCTGCTCCCGCTTGGGATTAATCATCCGTCTGAAGAATATATTGGGTATGGCCACACCAATAGCGATAAACAGGATAATCAGCGATGCGTGGATGGCATTGTTCATCGCCACGGTGACTTCGCCTATAACTCCATGCATATTGATGAAGGCAAACAGGGCTCTGTACATCAGCACTCCAGGAATCATGGGTATGACACTGGGTATGCTCAGACACTGGTGGGGAGTGTGCAGGCGACGTACCATGAAGCAGCAGATGATACTAATCACTGCAGACCCGACAAAGGAGCCTACGATGAGGCCCATATCCAATCCGACGTTGCCTGAACTGGCTCCAAGATTGACAAAATTGCGGGTGCAGACAGCTACTATACCGCCGAGGGCTACAAAGAGCATCATGTGGCGAGGTACATTGAATATCATGGAGAAACCGATAGCCGAGATGGCAGCAGCCAGCATGTATTCATCATAGGTGTGATGGGGAATCATGGACAAGTCGTGGACAAAGTTGTCGATGCCACAAAACTGGATAGCAAAGGCTATGCCGAAAGCCATGGCAAAAAGCATAAGCAGCGTGTTGGTGGCTCGGGTGATACCCACCTGGGTAAAGCCTGAAAGCATGTCGCTTACGAAATTGATGAGCGGTACGCCGGGAACAATGAACAAGGCGCAGGCCAAAAGCGGATGCCATGGGGTGGAGGACTCCAAGAAGGAAATGCCAGACCGGGTGGAAATCAAGGCGAAGAGCCATGCCAACAGCGTGGATACAAAAGCTGCCAAGCCGATGTTGAAATATCCATTGGAGCCCTTGGAATTGAGGAACATACGCAGACGCAAGCCCAATATGGCTGCAATGGAGGCATAGAAGAATGCCGTCCAGTCGCAACCGAACTGGATGCAGAAGCCGCCGCACGCCAGTCCTCCTCCAATGGCTACCTGCCAAGGGGTGTAATTGCGCTTGCGCTGGTGTATCTCTGTAAGCTGTCGCTCGTATTCCTCCAAAGTCAGGTTCTTACGAATAGAGTCCCAGGAGAGATGGCTAATCTCGCGGATGGCATCCAGATTGACGCCATGCTTGTCTACTCGCTGGAACTTGGTGTATGACTTTTCGACATCACTAAGGTTGACCATCAGCATATTGTAATTGACGTAAATATGCAGATTCTCGATGGGGATGCAGAGATACATAGCCACTCGCTTCATCGTGCGGATGATGCGGCTGGTGTCGGCTGCATTTTCAACGAGAATGCAGCCGGTACGTAACAGCAAATCCAATTTGTGGTGAACCAAACGCTCGTCATCCGTTACGGGATGGGTGATAAGTGAAGATGTTTCAACCATGTCTGTTGCTTTTCTTATTTTTTCTAAACTGAATGACGCCATAAACGATAATCAGCAATAGCGCCACATCGACGGCAATAATTTTCAGCATATAGTTTTATCCTAAAGTCAATATTAATATCTGAATGGTGATAATGCGGAGGAACATCGCAAAGGGATATACCGTGGAGTAGGCTACAGCGGGAGAATCACTTGCGGTGAGGTCGTTGGCATAACGCAGGGCTGGGGGATTGGTGTTAGCGCCTGCCAGAACTCCGATGAGGGTGTAGTAGTTGAGGTGGAAGGCATAACGGCCGATGAGTCCGCCAATAAGGAGTGGAAGCATCGTGATGATGGCTCCATAACCCACCATGGCCAATCCATTGCCATTGAAGACGGTGTCTATAAACTCTTTGCCGGTTCCCAAACCTACGCAGGCAAGGAAGATACACAATCCTATCTCTCGTATCATCAGATTGGAAGAGATGGTATTGTAAGTAATCAGGTGGAATTTGGGACCCAAGAAACCGATAAGGATGGCTACCACCAACGGGCCACCGGTCAGTCCGAGCTTAAGTGGAGCCTGGATTCCGGGGAGATAGAAGGGAATGTTGGCAACAAAACAGCCGAGCGCAATACCCAGGAAGATAGGAATGAGGTTGGGAATGTTGAGACGCTTGATGGAATTGCCCAAACGCTTCTCGGTATGGCTGATGGCCAGTTCGCTACCTACGACAGTGACCTTGTCGCCCATCTGAAGCTGGAGGTGGGGTGCGGCAACGAGTTCTACACCAGAACGGTAAACATGGGTGATGTTAGCTCCAAAGAGAGAGCGTATGCGGAGTTGGGCCAATGTCTTTCCATTGATTTCGGGACGCGTGATAAGAATACGGCGTGAGATGTGGCCTTTGTCACACTTCTCCCAGTCTACGGTAGTGGGCTCGCCAAGGCAGGCGATGATGGCTTCAATGTCACGTGGGGCAGCTGTAATGAGCAGTTTGTCATTGAGATTCAGCACGGTCGAGCCGTTAATGACATCGGTGGGGGAGGCGGCTCCATCTACAAACATACGAGAGATGACAAAATCTCGTTGCGAGATTTCAGCTATCTGGCGCACTGTTCTACCGACAATCTGCTCATTCTTCACGCATACGGAGAATGGACGGACGGTCAGTTCTTCAGTAGCGCCGAGACCTCGCTTGGCTGCCTCTTCTTCCTTACCGGTATGGATGCAAAGGATATACTTCAAGAGAAGGAAGATAAGTATGGCGCCGATAACACCGATAGGATAAGCGGCGGCATAGCTTGCGGCAATGCTGGGGTCGTCTATTCCATTGAGGTCGCTGTTGGCTTGCTGGGCAGCTCCCAGTCCAGGCGTATTGGTCACAGCACCAGACAAGATACCTGCCATGGTGGTGATAGGAGTGCCTGTGGTATAGAATAGAATGATGGTGACAACAATGCTTATCGCGATGGTCGATATGGCAAGCATATTGAGCCTGAGACCACCTTTGCCAAACGAGGAGAAGAAACTTGGACCTACCTGGAGGCCGAGAGAATAGACGAAGAGTATCAAGCCAAACTCCTTGAGGAAGTGGAGCAGATGCTCGTCAAGATTAAAACAGAAATAACCAAAGGTAATTCCGACAAACAATACCCAGGTCAGCCCCAAAGAAATGTTGGCGACCTTGATCTTGCCCAATAATAATCCCAAGGATATTACAAGCGAAAGAATCATTACTGAGTGAGCTACACCGCCGCCCCAAAGATTGGGGAAACCCATGAAAAGGTTGTGAAGTAGTTCCATTTTTATTATGTTTATTATTTGCTATCTATTGCAGATGGAAACCTATAATGGAAAGTTGTCCCATTTTGGCTGCGAAGGTACGGAGATTTGGCGTATTGGCGTCTTTATATTTATGAAATCTCACGAACACAAGAATAGAAAAAAACTCGATAATTGCTATCGGTCGTGACAATAACGAATAAAATGGCTGCCTCTACAAGGGTAGAGACAGCCGGTAAGGTGTGAGTTAGGAAAAAACATGTGTTATTTAACAATTACTTTCTTGCCGTTCTTGATATACAAGCCAGCGGGAAGATTCTGCCCCTCGCTCATCTTAACACCATTGATGTTGTAGATGCCCTGCTTCTTGCTCTCAAGCACGATAGTGTTGTTGATACCCAGCGTGATGTCGCCAACCTTTACAGGCTTAATCTGGACATTGTTAGAATAGATACTATTGCAAAGAGCATAAATATCCAAAGACTTGCCTACACCTGCAGCGCTAAGATTCTGGTTACCCCAGAGTTGAATCTTTTTCGCACCGCTCACGATGAAATACTTGGCATCCTTGCCTGTGCCTTCTGCGGTAACGGTGACATTCTTAAGAAGTACCAGGTCGCAGAGGTTCTTCTTGGCGAGGAGGTCTTCTACGGTAGTTACAGTAGCGTCCAATTCCAGAGAAGAGCCTGCGGTAATGGAAAGGTCACCGGCATTGGTGAACTCATTTTTCATCATTTCGGGGATGCCATTGTAGGATTTGAAGTTCATCTTGATGCTTCCGCTTACCGTTGAGTTGAGGGTGAGGGCGAGGATGCCTACATTGTAAAGCATAAGGCACTTGCCGTTTTCGCGCAGATGGACTGTGTTGCCATCAGCGTATATCACCTTGGCGTTGTTAAGGGCGAGCTTCACATAAGTCTTGTCGGCAGTCCATCCAACTACTTCCTCTAAGGTAGCGTCTGTGCAAGTAATCTTGCTAAAGTCCTTGCTGGCAACAGTGCTCGACTTGCCACCCTTAACGGCGATAGCATTTACGGTGGTGCTCTCTGTCAAAGAGAAAGGTGCAGTGTACTTCTGCGAACTTGTTGTGGGAGTGCTATCGTCAGTAGTATAATATATGTCAGCTCCCTCTGGGCCTGTAATAGTTACAGTAGTAGAGGTTTCAAAAGTGGCGTTACCGGTAATTGTTGGCTCTTTAACTGCTGTAGGGTCAGCTTTTCCAATAGTGACAACAATCTTGGTAGCACGTACCTGATTTCCGGTAGCGGTAAAAACAACAGAACCTGCTTCACCGGTCCAAGTTCCAACCTTGCCAGAGAAACTGTATTCACCAGAGGCTGCAGTAAAACAGCCAGGACCGTATTTAGCTTTGTCTGATGCGGTACATGTAAATTCGACAGAAAGAATCTGGTCTTTTGTTGTGGTAAGAGTAACTTTCTTACCTTTATAGAAACGGTATTCTTTTCCATTTCCCAATATACCTTCTTCAGCATTAATTGTAACTGCATCTTTGGTAAGGGAAACGGCACCACCTTTATCAGCAGAACCGGCCTTGTCAGTCTTTGAATCAAATGTAATTGTCGTTTGTGCATTAATGCCTCCACATACGAGGATAAGCATAGTTAATGTCAATAAGCGTAAAAGTTTAGTCATAATGTTTATTGTTAAAGGGTTAAGTTATATTACTGCAAAGTTAGTGGTTATCTATGACACAAACAAGTAAAAAGTACATTATTTTCAAGATATATGCAATTTTATTGTTTATGAAATAAGTTAGGCTGAGGATAATTGAAAAGGGAGGCTTGCAATTGGCAAACCTCCCTTCATCAGTATCCCTATATATTATATAAGGTGTATCAATTCTAGATTAGATAATCTCGCTCCAGTCTTCCTGAGTCTTGCGGACATAGCTGCGATAACGGAGCTTAGCCATACGCTCAGCCTGAGAGAAGAGTTCCTCAGCTTCATTAGGATAAGCCTTCTGAACGCTCAGATAACGTACCTCTCCAAGGAGGAAGTCACGGAAGTCAGCCCAGTTAGGCTCCTTAGAATCAAGCGTGAATGGGTTCTTGCCCTCGTCGGCCAACAGTGGGTTGTAGCGCCACAGGTGCCAGTAACCACAATCAACAGCGAGTTTCTCCTCATTCTGGCTTCTACCCATACCGCCCTTACGCTTCAGACCGTGGTTGATACAAGGAGCGTATGCGATAACGAGTGATGGACCTGGATAAGCCTCTGCCTCGCGGATAGCCTTCAATGTCTGTGCATTGTCGGCACCCATAGCAACCTGGGCAACATAGATATAGCCATAGGTGGTCTGCATAAGACCGAGATCCTTCTTGCGGATGCGCTTACCCTGAGCTGCGAACTGAGCGATAGCACCGAGTGGAGTAGACTTAGAGCTCTGGCCACCAGTGTTTGAATAAACCTCAGTATCGAGAACCAAGATATTGATATCCTCACCAGAAGCGAGTACGTGGTCGAGACCTCCGTAGCCAATATCGTAAGAAGCACCGTCGCCACCGATAATCCACTGGCTGCGCTTTACAAGATAGTGGTCGAGAGTCTTCAGCTCCTGACATACTGGGCAACCCTGCTCAGCACCAGCGGCAATCAGAGGCTTCAGCTCTGCAGCTGCTTCCTTAGAGCCGTCAGCATCGTCCTTAGCAGCAATCCACTTGTCAGCTGCAGCAACAAACTCGGCAGGTACATGCTCATCAGCCTTTGCCTCCTCGAGAAGGTGGCAGATGCGCTCCTTCATCTTCTTGTTACCCAAAGCCATACCCAGACCGAATTCGCAGAAGTCCTCAAACAGAGAGTTGTCGAATGCAGGACCCTGGCCCTTAGCATTGGTAGTGTATGGAGTAGAAGGAATAGAAGCAGAGTAAATAGAAGAACAGCCAGTAGCGTTAGCAATCATCTGGCGGTCACCAAAGAGCTGAGAAATGAGCTTTACATAAGGTGTCTCACCACATCCGGAGCAAGCGCCAGAGAACTCAAACAGAGGCTGAGCGAACTGAGAGTTCTTGGGGCTCTGCTTGATATCAACCAAATCCTGCTTGGAGGCAACATTGTGTACGAGGTATTCCCATGTCTTGGCTTCCTCAACCATAGCGGGAGCGTCAACATTGAATGGAACCATCTTGAGAGCCTTCTCGAGTTCTCCGGTTTCCTTGTTCTTCTTGCCAGGACATACATCGGCACAGTTACCGCAACCGAGACAGTCGAGAACAGAAGTCTCAATACGGAAGTGCATTCCCTTGAGTGCAGCGGGAGCCTTAATCTCCTGAGTAGCCAGACCAGAAACACCTGCCAGCTCTTCGTCGGTAAGAACGAATGGACGGATAGCAGCGTGAGGACAAACGAATGAACACTTGTTACACTGGATACAATTCTCTACATTCCATACGGGAACGAAAGCCTCTACGCCACGCTTCTCAAATGCAGCGGTACCATTAGCCCATGTTCCATCAACAGTGTCATGCTTAACAAAGTCAGAAACCTTGAGCAAGTCACCAGCCTGACCATTGATAGGACGAACCAGCTCCTTAACGAATGCAGGTGCATTGTCTTCCTTGCCTTCTTCGTCAGCAAGAGAAGCCCATGCTGGGTCTACTGTCAGTTCCTTATACTCGCCTCCGCGCTCAACTGCAGCGAAGTTGAGGTCAACAACGTCCTGACCCTTCTTAGAGTAAGACTTCACGATGAACGCCTTCATCTGCTCTACAGCCAGGTCCAAAGGAATAACCTCTGTGATACGGAAGAAAGCAGACTGGAGAATGGTGTTGGTACGGTTTCCAAGACCAATTTCCTGAGCTATCTTAGTGGCGTTGATATAGTAGACCTTGATATTGTTCTTGGCAAAGCAACGCTTAACCTTGTTAGGAATGAAATTAACCAACTCCTCGCCGTCGAAGATAGTGTTGAGCAGGAATGTACCATTCTTGCGCAGACCGCGGGTAACGTCATACATGTGGAGGTAAGCCTGAACGTGACAAGCTACAAAGTTAGGAGTATTTACCTGATAAGCGCTGTGGATGGGGCTGTCGCCGAAACGCAGGTGAGAGCAGGTAAAACCACCAGACTTCTTAGAGTCATAAGAGAAGTAAGCCTGGCAATACTTGTTGGTATTGTTACCGATAATCTGTACAGAGTTCTTGTTAGCACCTACAGTACCATCGGCACCGAGACCATAGAACTTAGCCTCAAACAGGTCATCACCACCCATTGGGATTTCCTCCTCTTCGGGAAGAGATGTAAATGTAACGTCATCAACGATACCTACGGTGAAGTGATTCTTGGGCTGTGGCAATTCCAGGTTCTTGAATACTGCTACAATCTTAGCAGGTGTAGTATCGGATGAACCAAGACCATAGCGGCCACCAACGATGAGAGGCTTGCGCTCGTCGTCATAGAGAGCAGACTTAACGTCGAGATACAGTGGTTCGCCCTCTGCACCGGGTTCCTTAGTACGGTCGAGCACGGCAATGCGTTTAACAGTAGCGGGAAGAGCCTTCTTCAAGAAGTCTACAGAGAAAGGACGATAGAGGTGAACTGCAACCATACCCACCTTCTTGCCCTGCTTGTTCAGGTAGTCGATGGCTTCACGGGCAGGCTCTGTAGCAGAACCCATCAGGATGATAACATTCTCGGCATCCTCTGCACCATAATAGTTGAAGAGGTGATACTCACGGCCAGTAATCTTAGAGATTTCGCCGCAGTACTTCTCAACTACTTCAGGAATTCTGTCATAATACTCATTGCAAGCCTCACGATGGGTGAAGAATGTCTCGGGGTTTTCAGCGGTACCACGAGTTACGGGACGCTCTGGAGACAATGCGCGGTCGCGGAAATTCTTGATATACTCAGGGGTAACCAGAGGACGGATATCTTCCATATCAATTTCCTCAACCTTGTGGTACTCGTGAGAAGTACGGAAACCATCAAAGAAGTTGATGAAAGGAACAGATGTCTCAAGTGTGGCAAGGTGAGGAACTGCAGAAAGGTCCATAACCTCCTGTACAGAACCAGAGCAGAACATGGCAAAGCCAGTCTGACGGCAGGCCATAACATCCTGGTGGTCGCCGAAGATACAGAGTGAGTGAGATGCCAGAGTACGTGCAGATACGTTGAATACGCAAGGCAACAACTCACCGGCAATCTTATACATATTAGGTATCATCAACAACAGACCCTGCGAAGCTGTATAGGTAGAAGTTAATGCACCAGCCTGAAGAGAACCATGGACAGCTCCAGCGGCTCCGCCTTCAGATTCCATTTCCTGAATAGAAACTCTTTGACCGAAGAGGTTCTTACGGCCTTTAGCAGCCCATTCGTCCACATGTTCTGCCATAGGAGAAGATGGGGTAATGGGGTAGATGGCTGCCACCTCGGTAAACATGTAGCTTACATGAGCCGCTGCGGTGTTACCATCACATGTGATAAACTTTTTTTCTTTAGCCATTTTTCTAAATTTTAATGAAAGTTTGTATGTTCGTTTTTATATTTACACCTTATTATGTTAATATAGGAAGCCGAATAGCCATAGTGGTATCTGGTTTTCCTTACCCACCTCAGTATTATAACGCGCATAGATGGTGTCGGGAGAGAATCTGATTTTCTGCTCACCATGGGCATCGCAAATTCTGAAGTGCTTCTCGCCGTCTACGATGTAGAAATGGTCTTTGTTGGCCTGATTTACGATATGGTCCTTCCACAACGAGTTCACGAAGAATGTCTCCATCAGTTCCTGGTCATCGATGGTGATGGGGTAGATGGCATACATGAGATTGCTATTGTGCATCATCACCTTGGTAGGCTTCTTGGGAAATTCTTCTCCTACCGGATAGATGATATTGATAAGACGCGCATCGGCCAGATACTTGATATAGTTCATCACCGTGGCACGGCTGGTCTGTATTTCATCAGCCAGATTGCTGATATTGGGCGCCTTGGGACCTTCGACAGCCAAGAGATAAAACAGCTTCTTGATTTTGTGAAGATACTTCAGCTCTATCTGCTTGATAAGGAGGATGTCGACCTCGGTCATCATGTTCATGGTCTTCAGGAGATTCTCGGAGAAATTGCGATGTTCCAAGAAGAATGGGTAAAAACCATGATGGATATAGTCGTGAAAGTACTTGAGAGGACTCACCTTGGGCAGAATGGTCTTGATGATATGCTCATGGTTGTTCAGAATCTCGCTCAACGAATAGGGACGAAAGTCGTTGCCCGTCTGCAGGTTGAGAAACTCTCTGAATGAAAAGCCTCTCAGATTGTAACTCTTTACGATGCCGTTGAGTTCAGTGTTCTCCTCTTTCAAGCGCATCACGCTCGAGCCGGTGAAGACTATCTTGAGATTGGGGAAAAGGTCATGACATTTTCTGAGCTCACTGCTCCAATTGGGCTGCTTGAACACCTGGTCAATCAACAGTACACGACCGCCGTTTTTAACGAAGTCTTCGGCAAATTCTGCAATACCCAAGCCCTGGAAGTAGAAGTTGTTCATATTGACATACAGACAACTGCGGTCGGCTGCTCCAAACTTCTCTTTGGCGTATTGCAGGAGAAAGGTGGTCTTGCCGACGCCCCTTGTACCCTTGATACCTATCAAGCGGTCGCTCCAGTCAATCTCATCCATAAGATTACGACGGACTGTAGCATTTGTATTGTCTACCAAATTGGCATGGGTGCGGAAAAAGGCCTCTTCCATAAATCGATTTACTTATATAGATGCAAAGGTAATACTAATTTTCAAAATTGCAAACCCAACTTTACAAAATATTTCCAATTTCGTATTTTTTGTCACTTCTTTGCGTTGCTAAAGAATAAACTTTGTAATTTTGTGGGCAATTTACAAAACAGTTATGAAGCTACATATATTTAACCCCGAGCACGATATAGCACTTGCGTCTGACATGTTCAATTTTGTGGCCCCGCATGCAGGCCGCGAGATGCGCTCCGACCTGGGTTTTCTGCCTGCGTTGTGGGCCGAGGATGGCGATATGGTCCTTGTCGATGATATCGCATCGGCACTGAGCAGGGTCAGACACCTGGGTCGCTATACCCATGATGTGGCTTTTGTGACATACCAGGACCTGAAGCACCTTCCACCACTTGAAGAGATATGTCCGTGGGGATGGGATAGATCTTTGCGCTTTCAGTTGGAACGCAATGGAATCGCTAAGGAACTGTTGCCAACCGACGCATATCTTGACAGCATCCGCGCGATGAGCCACCGCTGGTGGGCTGGCCAGAATCTGCTGAAAAAGCTCACTGAAGCAAATGACGAGCGAGTTGGCAGCTCTCGACTGATTGACAATATAAACCAGCTTGACAACATCGGCTATACTTATGTAATGAAAGCGCCGTGGAGCAGTAGCGGACGTGGGCTCAGATATGTCGACCAGCTCACTTCCCACCAACGCGGTTGGGCCAAGAATGTGATTGCGCGCCAGGGGGCATTGACCCTCGAACCCTACTATCGCAAGATCAAAGATTTTGCAGTAGAGCTGTACGCCTATCCAGATAGAATCGAGTATTTGGGGTTGTCTGTGTTCCAATCTTCCAATGGTTCGTATGTAGGAAACATCCTTGCGAGCGAAGAGGAGAAGGTGGAGATCATCTCCAAATATATCCCGTTTCATCGGGTGCAGTCGGCCATAGATGAACTATGTGCCATCATGACCGATGAAATGGTCGGAAAATACATCGGACCGCTTGGCGTAGACATGATGATAGTCGATGAAAACGGCATAAAGCTGCACCCGTGCGTGGAGCTCAACCTCAGGCGCACCATGGGCCATGTGGCTTTGTCATTTAACCAAACCCAGACCGACCCGCGCAAACTTATGCAGATTTCATATAGCAGAGGGTATCATTTCAGAGTGCTTACAACTGCCGAAAACTGCTATCCGTCAGTGTGGTAATGACCGCCGGGCGCCACTCAGTCATCTACAATAGCGCTCGATTGTAAGGCATCCGCTCGTAGGTTGTCTCAAACTTGTGTTCAAACCGCGAAATGACAAATTAGAATTCTGAAAAGATTAATGCGAAGTCTGAAATAACAGTTTCCCACCTTGATTTCATTCCATAGACCATCTGTAGGCTCTAAGTTCTGAGGACTAAAATTATGTGCTGACGCCCATCAATTATCAAATGACTTGTGGCACTCGTCGGCACAATGACACGAACTCTCTATCCACGTTCAATTATCTCATCATTACACTGCGTTCGTGGCTCAACACACTCGATTATTCATTAAATAATACGAAAAAACACATTTGTTGATGGTAATAATGTTATAATTCACCAACAATGCGCTATTTTTTGCATAATTTGTTTTCACGGAAAGATATTTTTTTGTACTTTTGAACTCTGATAAAATATAGGAAAATCGCTTAGAACGCAAATAAATGCCCTTAAATGCGATTTCGACCATTTTAAGTCAGCAAAACAATTAGAATAAATATAAGTAAGTAAATGGACGAAAATCAGACAATCGATCATGATAGAATAATCAAGATCAACATTGAGGAAGAGATGAAGTCATCCTACATTGACTATTCAATGTCGGTAATCGTAGCTCGTGCCCTTCCAGATGTGCGCGATGGTTTCAAACCCGTACATCGCCGTATTCTCTATGGTATGCTTGGCATCGGCAATACCAGCGACAAGCCCTACAAGAAGTGTGCGCGTGTTGTTGGTGAGGTGTTGGGTAAGTACCACCCTCATGGAGACAGCTCAGTATATGGTGCCCTCGTCAGAATGGGCCAGGAATGGAATATGCGCTATAAGCTCATTGATGGTCAGGGTAACTTTGGTAGCGTAGACGGCGACTCTCCTGCAGCTATGCGTTATACTGAGTGCCGCCTTGCCAAAATGGGCGAGCACGTGATGGATGACCTGAACAAGGACACGGTAGACATGACCACCAACTTTGACGACACCCTCGTCGAACCTTCGGTTATGCCAACCAAGATACCCAATCTGCTCGTCAATGGCGGTAACGGTATTGCCGTAGGTATGGCAACCAATATCCCCACACATAATCTGGGCGAAGTCATCGACGGCTGCTGTGCATACATCGACAATCCCGATATAGACACCGAGGGTCTGATGAAGTATATCCCTGCTCCCGATTTCCCCACAGGTGCATATATATATGGTCTGGAGGGCGTCAAGCAGGCTTATGAGACCGGCCGTGGCCGCATCGTGATGCGCGCCAAAGCTGAAATAGAGACCGATGACAGCCATGACAAGATTGTAGTAACCGAAATTCCTTACGGTGTCAACAAGCAGCAGCTGATAGAGTATATCGCTGACCTCGTGAAGGAGGGCAAGATAGATGGCATCTCCAATGTGAACGACGAAACCGGCCGACAGGGTATGCGTATCGTTGTCGATGTAAAGCGCGACGCCAATGCCAAAGTCATCTTGAACAAACTCTTTAAGATGACAGCCCTGCAGAGTTCATTCTCAGTCAACTGCATCGCCTTGGTCAACGGACGTCCACGCTTGCTTACGCTTCGCGAGTGCGTACATTACTTTGTTGAACACCGCCACGATGTTACCATCCGCCGTACCAAGTTTGAGTTGAAGAAAGCTCAAGACCGTGCACATATCTTAAAAGGACTTATCATCGCGTGCGACAACATTGACGAAGTCGTACACATCATCCGTGCCAGCAAGACTCCCAGCGAAGCCAGAGTCAACCTGGAGAAGCGCTTTGAGATTGATGAGCTGCAGTCTCAGGCCATCGTAGACATGCGCCTGTCACAGTTGACCGGCCTGCGCGTCGACCAGCTGCACGATGAATACAACGAGCTGATGAAGCAGATAGACTACCTCAACCGCATTCTCACCGACGACTCGCTGTGCAGACAGGTGATGAAGGACGAGCTGCAGGAGGTTAAAGAGAAGTATGGCGACAATCGCCGTACCGAGATTATTCCTGCCGAGCACGAATTCAATGCCGAGGATTTCTATCCCAATGACCCCGTGGTTATCACAGTGAGCCACCTGGGCTATATCAAGCGTACACCGCTCTGCGACTTCCGCGAGCAGGCTCGTGGTGGAGTAGGAGCCAAGGGCGCACAGACACGCGACAAGGACTTCATCGAATATATCTATCCTGCCACTATGCACCAGACCATGCTCTTCTTCACCAAGAAAGGCCGTTGCTACTGGCTGAAGTGTTATGAGATACCCGAGTATGACAAGAGCTCCAAGGGTCGTGCTATCCAGAACCTGCTCAACATTGAGCCCGATGACGCTGTGAACGCCTTCCTGCGTCTGCGCGGTCGTGGTCTGGAGGATGCCGAGTTTGTGAACAGCCATTACGTTGTCTTTGCCACCGCAAACGGTACAGTCAAGAAAACTTGTCTGGAAGCCTACAGCCGTCCTCGTGCAAATGGTGTAAACGCCATCCACATCACTGAGGGCGACGAGGTGGTTGATGTTCGCCTGACCAATGGTCACAACGAGCTCATTCTGGCCAATCGCAATGGTAGAGCCGTAAGATTCAACGAGAATGCTATACGCACTATGGGTCGTGTATCGACCGGCGTACGCGGTATGCGTCTCGACGGCGATGACGATGCAGTAATCGGAATGATTGTGGTCAACGATGCCGACAAGGAGTCTGTAATGGTAGTAAGCGAGAATGGTTACGGCAAGCGTTCGCAGGTGGCCGACTATCGCATCACCAACCGCGGTGGTAAGGGAGTCAAGACACTCGCCATCACAGAGAAGACCGGCCGCCTGGTTGCCAGCAAGAATGTAACCGATGAAAACGACCTGATGATTATCAACAAGAGCGGCATTACCATACGTCTGGCTGTAGCCGATGTACGCATAATGGGCCGTGCCACACAGGGCGTGAGACTTATCAACCTGGCCAAGAAGAACGACATCATTGCAAGCGTTTGCAAGGTAATGAGTTCGGAACTTGAGGCAACTGTCGAGGAAGAAAGCCGCGCTGCCTGGTCGCAGAAGAACGATGAAATCATGAGCGACAACACCTCTATGCCGGTCGATGAAATCGAAAATGGTGAACCTACAGAAGAATAAATCAAATACAAACTAAAAATTAAATTTTATGAAGAAACTATTGATCGCTGTGTTGATGATGCTGGGCACATCCACAGTATTTGCAGGCGACAGTGAGGCTTTGAAGGCAATCTTGAAGGCCAAGACCTACGACGAGGCACAAAGTCTGGTAAAGTCAAGCGTGAACTCTCTCGCCAACGCAGCAGAGAAGGCCAAGGCTTACAATTACCTGGTAGATCTCGCCATGAAGAAAGTGAACCACGAGCAGGAAATCATCGCAGCCAATCAGTTGCAGCAGCAGTTGAATACAGGCAAGTATGAGGCTTATGACACACTGGGTTACTACAAAGCTCTTGAGCAGGCGTTTACCAACGCCATGGAGTGTGACAAGTGGGACAATATGCCTAACGAGAAGGGTAAAATCAAGCCCAAGTTCCATCAGGCCAACCAGAACAAGCTGGTCAACATGCGTACTGAGCTGATCAACGCCGGCCAGCTGCAGCCCGCAGACAACAAGAAGGCTGCTTTTGGCTTCTTCTCTCTCTATGTAGACAGCTACTCTCATCCACTTTTCAAGGAGGTTGACCGCACTGCCAACCCCGACAAGTATCTCGGTGAGGTTGCACGTGTTGCTGCCGTCTTCGCATTCCAGAACAAGGATATGGACAATGCCAACAAATATGTTGACATCGCTCTCAACGACACCGCTTCTTATAAGGAAGCCCTCAATCTCAAGATTTATCTCTCATCGCAGGACCTGAAGACCAAGGAGGACTCTGTCAAGTTTGCCAACACTCTGAAGACTCTCAACGAGAAGGATCCCAAGAATGATATGGTATTCAGCCAGCTCGCTGCTGTACTGCAGGCTTTGGGCGACAAGGACGGTGCAAGCAAGCTCATCGAGTCTCGCCTTGCTCTGAACCCAAATGACTATTCAGCTTTGGCTCTCAAGGCTCAGAACGCCATGAATGCTGCCACACAGGATCCTGCATTGTATGATGTAGCCATCGAGAACTTCAAGAAGGCCATCGCTATCAAGCCCAATGACGACGCGCTGATTTATACCTATCTTGCATTCAGCATCAATGCCAAGGCTGCTGCATGCCAGAACGCCAATGAGCAGAAGGCTCTTTGCCAGGAGAGTGTAACTTACCTGGAGAAGGCTCGTGAGTTGGACCCCAACCGTGAGCGCGCCAACTGGACCTATCCTCTCTACCAGTGTTATTATACGCTCTATGGCGCCGATGACGCTCGTACAAAGGAAATTGAGGCACTGACTAAGTAAAGGTTTAATCACTGATAAATACCGGGGTTGGTCGCCTAATCAATAGGTTGCCAACCCCTTTATTGTTTGAAGATATGATTAGAGATAATAGGACAAATGCGTATATAATGATTATGATGTTCCTTTCTTGCTGCGTCGGCAGCATCTGGGGAGATAACGTAAATCATGCAGCACAGGCAGACAAGGCAAACAGAGAGTTGCAGTTGCTTGTAGCCAAGTTGCCCGTATGCCGCGACAGTACCTATTATTATAGTCTAATCGAGAAGATAGTAGAAAAAAGTATAGAGTGTGACAGTCTGGACTGTCAACCTAATGCCAAAGGAAAGGTGAAGCCGCGTTATCGTCACACAAATTCATCCGTTGTGGGTAAACTCAGACGCAAATTGGTTGATGGTGGTATATATTATCAGGGGAAGGACACGGTCAGAGGTCTGGCTTTGCTGCAGTTGTACATTGATACACAGCATCATCCCTTATTCGATAAGTCAAAGCAAGAGATTGGTCTGGCGGCATTGTGTGCCGGCAAGATGGCTTATGGTATAAAGGATTACAGCAAAGCGGAACGTATGGCAGATTTGGCTCTACAGCATATAGAGACCGCCAAGGACGCTGCCCAACTGAAAATATATTGCATGAAGATGCTGATGAAGACGGAAAAGGATGCGGTAATCTACATCAATTCTCTCTTGGCGCTTCACGAGAAAGACAGGTCTAATCAAAACTATGTGGAATTGATTATACAGTATTATTCCGACAAGGGTCTTGCCGATGAATTGGCCCATTTTGTTGACGACGAACTGGAAAACGCTCCGCGCAACAAGATGCTTTGGGCACTGAAAGGCGAAAGGCACATGCAACTCCATCAGTGGGATACTGCGATAGATGCGTTCAAATGCGCAATAGCCCAAGATTCGCTGTTTCTCCCTGCTATTTATAACGTGGGTATCTGCTATACATCCAAGGCCATTCAGTTGAGCGACAAGCACAAAGAGAACAAAGACAAAGCGCAGATAGACTCGATAAACGCTCTGCTTGAAGAGGGCAAGGTGTATCTCGAGCGTGCCAAAGAACTGGACCCGGCAAGACATACGGTGGACTGGGCTCCGCCTTTGTATCAGATTTATTATGCGCTCAACGATAAACGTGCCGAAAATATAAAGAAATTGATTAAATACTAAACATAAACACGATGAAAAGGATAACATTACTCTTATGCATAATATGTATCTGTCTGCAAATCAATGCGCAGAAGAAAGAAATATCTCTGGCCAAAGACAACATCAAGAAAGGTACCAACCTGGAGCAGGCTGAGAGTAGCATGACTAATCTCCTGAAAGATTCGGCCAATAGAAACAATGAAAAGATATGGCTCACACTCTATGAGGCCCAGAAGAAACAATATGAACAAGGCAATGAGAAGTTGTATCTGAAGCAAGATTACGATACAGCCAAGCTATTCTTGTCTGTCAAAAAGATGTTCCAGACTCTTGAAGGGCTCGACTCTGTGGACGCGCAGACCGACAAGAAGGGTAGAGTGAAACTCGTCTATCGCAAAAAGCATGCAGCCATGCTCGACGTGCATCGCAGAAATCTCTACAATGGTGGCGCCTACTTTGTAAACAAGCAGAATTTCAAGGAGGCATACAATTTCTTTGATATGTACCTCAACTGTAGTATCCAGCCGCTGTTCACCGGTTACAAATACGATGAAACCGACAAAAACATGCCTTCGGCTGCTTATTGGGCAGTCTATTGCGGTTACAAACTCCAAGACCCGAAAGCTACGCTTCATTATGCATATTGGGCCTTAAAGGATACGGTACATTATCAATATATGCTACAGTATCTTGCCGAGACTTATAAAATGGAGAAAGACACGATGAGATATGTAAGTGTTTTGGAAGAAGGCTTCAAAAAGTATCCCCGCTTCCCGTTCTTTTTCCCCCGTCTGATTGAATATTATACCAAAAATGAACAATATGACTCTGCGCTTTCTCTTTGTGATAAGGCCTTGCAAGTAAATGATAGCAGCAATCTATTCAAGTTCACCAAAAGTTCAGTATTGCTTAGCTTGAAACGCTATAAAGAGTGCATCGATCTCTGCGATAGCGTCATTGCGAAAGACAGCACTATCCTTGGTGCATATCTCAATGCAGGTTTGTCCTACTTCAACCAAGCAGTAGAAGCAGACAAAGCTCTGAAACAATCTGACAAACAAAAGAAAGAAATCATACAGTTATATAAAAAGGCGTTGCCATACCTGGAAAAATACAGGAAGATGGTTCCGGACGAAAAGAGTCTATGGGGGCTTCCTCTATATACCATTTACTTGAACATGAATATGGGCAAAGAATTTGATGAAATAGACAAACTCTTAAAATGAAAACAATCAATGAACTTACCGAAAAAATCGGTATAAATCATCTCAATGAGATGCAGGGTGCTGTAGTCAAGGCTATTCAGCATACAAATGATAATATTATGGTTTTGTCACCAACTGGCTCAGGCAAAACATTGGCCTATATTTTGCCATTGGTATGCATGGTAGACTCGGCTTCGGATGACTTGCAAGCGATAGTCATTGTCCCTGGACGCGAATTGGCTCTGCAGTCTTTGAATGTGTTGCGCAGTCTCGGCAACGATGTTCGCGGCTATGCATGCTATGGTGGTAGACCTACGATGGATGAACATCGTCAGCTCCGTCAGCTCAAGCCCCATATCATATTTGCTACTCCAGGAAGAATGAACGACCACATCGATAAAGACAATGTGGACGTTGACAGCGTCAAGTGGATAATAATAGATGAGTTTGACAAATGCCTTGAAATGGGCTTCCATGAGGAAATGTCTTATCTTATCAATCGCCTGCCCTTCAAAGCACGGCAGATACTTCTATCAGCAACCCCAGCTGAAGAAATGCGCCACCAGACCATCTTGAAAAGCAACTTCAAGGTGATGGACTTCATTCCCAAAGACGAACAGATTTCCGACAGAGTAAGTATATACCAAGTGCGTAGTCCTCAAAAGGACAAATTGGAAGTCTTGGGGAAACTTCTTTGTCAATTAGGCTCAGACAGTACTATCGTCTTCCTCAACTACAGGGATGGCGTGGAGCGTACTGCCAACTACTTGAAGGATTGCGGCTTTGTTGTCAGTTATTATCATGGTGGCTTGGAGCAGAAAGAGCGCGAAGCAGCAATCTACCGTTTCTCTAACGGTTCTTCCAATATACTCGTAAGTACTGACCTGGCATCTCGCGGTCTGGATATTCCCAATATCAAGAATATAATTCATTATCATCTTCCCGATACTGAAGATGCCTTTGTGCATAGGGTAGGGCGCACGGCTCGCTGGGATGCTATGGGTGACAGTTACTTCGTCCTGGGACCAGAAGAAAGCATCCCGGAATATGTGGAAGCTGAGATAAAGGAATTTACCCTGCAAGACAATATCACCACCATACCTCTGCCGACAATGGCTACGCTTTATATCGGCAAGGGTAAAAAAGACAAGATATCCAAAGGTGATATTGTCGGTCTGTTGTGCAAAAAGGCAGAGCTTGAAAACAATGAGATAGGTCGTATTGATGTCAAGGATTATTATTCCTACGTTGCCGTTCCTTCGCAGAAATTATCGAGAGTTCTACAACGCTTGGCTGGAGAGAAAATCAAAGGCGTCAAGACTCGTTTTGAGCCCTTAAAATAAGAAAATGAACAAAAATTAAAGGTTTATCAAAAATTGTTAGGTATTTATTTGTTCATGCCGAATAAATCTCGTATTTTCGCAATATAAATCAACTTAACTATTTAATCAATATTGATTCGTATGGAAAAATACAACTTTAATGCAGGTCCCTCTATGTTGCCACGAGAGGTGATTGAGAACACAGCCAAGCAAATGTTGGATTTCAATGGTTGTGGTTTGTCTTTGATGGAGATTAGCCACCGCGCTAAGTACTTCCAGCCTGTAGTAGATGAGAGTGTTGCTCTTATCAAGGAATTACTTGATATACCAAGCGGATATTCGGTTATTTTCCTTGGAGGCGGCGCTTCGTTGCAGTTCATGCAGATTCCAGCCAACTTCTTGATCAAGAAAGCAGCTTATGTGAACACTGGAACATGGGCAAAGAAGGCAGAGAAAGAAGCAAAACTTTTTGGTGAAGTTGTAGAAGTCGCCTCGTCTGCAGATGCAGGTTACACCTACTATCCTAAGGATTTTGAGGTTCCTGCTGACGTTGATTATCTGCACGTTACCACCAACAATACGATTTATGGAACAGAATACCGCAAGGACTTCAATGTCGATGTTCCACTTATCGCTGATATGAGTTCAGATATTATGAGCCGCCCGGTAGATGTGTCTAAATATACCGCTATTTATGCAGGCGCCCAGAAGAATATGGCCATGGCAGGTGTTACCGTGGTTATTGTTAAAGACGATATGCTTGGTAAAGCTCCCCGCGAGTTGCCCACAATGATAGATTATCGTACACATGTAGACAAGGACTCTATGTTCAACACTCCTCCTGTTGTCCCCATTTATTCATTGATGGAAACTATGCGTTGGGTTAAGGCCCAGGGTGGTGTCGCAGAAATGGATCGCCGTGCAAAAGAGCGTGCTGATATGCTGTACTCCGAAATCGATCGCAACAAGCTGTTCCATGGCACAGTTAACGAGGAAGACCGCTCATTGATGAACATTTGCTTCGTCATGAACGAAGAATACAGAGAGTTGGAGAAGGACTTCTTTGATTTCGCTACTGAGCGCGGCATGGTGGGCATTAAGGGCCACCGTTCTGTTGGAGGTTTCAGAGCGTCATGCTATAACGCACAGACCGTCGAAGGTGTTAAGGCCATGATTAAGGCCATGCAGGATTTTGAGAATCAACATTAATATATTGGATATGAAAGTATTAGTTGCAACAGAAAAACCATTTGCAGCACCTGCGGTTGTAGGTATCAAGAATGAGTTGCAAGCTGCTGGAAACGAGGTTGTTTTTCTTGAGAAATATACAGAAAAGAGCCAGCTGTTAGAGGCCGTTGCTGACGTAGATGCAATGATTGTCCGTTCAGACAAGGTTACTTCCGAAGTTCTCGATGCAGCCAAGAACCTCAAGATTGTAGTTCGTGCGGGTGCAGGATATGATAATGTTGATTGCGCCTATGCCAAGGAGAAAGGCGTAGTTGTAGAAAACACTCCAGGACAGAACTCCAACGCAGTAGCAGAACTCGTTTTTGGTCTGTTGGTATACGCTGTACGTAATTTTTATAACGGTAAAAGCGGTTCAGAGCTTAAAGACAAGCGATTAGGTATCTTGGCTTTTGGTAATGTCGGCCGTAATGTAGCCCGCATTGCAAAGGGATTTGGTATGACTGTATCTGCATATGATGCGTATTGTCCTGCTGAAGCAATAGAAGCAGCGGGCGTGCATGCATGTAGCAGCGTGGATGAGTTGTTCCAGAACAATGATGTGGTTTCATTGCATATTCCTGCTACCCCTGAGACCATCAATAGCATCGACTATCGCACGGTCAACCAGATGCCTAAGGGCGGAATCCTCATCAATACTGCCCGTAAGGAGGTTATCAATGAGGCCGAGCTGCTGAAGCTCATGGCAGAGCGTACTGACTTGAAATACATATCAGACATCAAGCCCGATGCCGACGAGGATTTCGCAAAGTTCGAAGGACGCTATTATGCCACTCCCAAGAAGATGGGCGCTCAAACTGCTGAGGCAAATATCAATGCAGGTATCGCCGCAGCGAGTCAGATTAACTCTTTCTTTGAAAAGGGTGACACCAAGTATCAAGTGAACAAATAATCTATAAAAAATCATCTCCTCCGCCATTGGTGGAGGGGATGTTTTTTCTTAACAAACCTAAACTAAATTATGGCAATCATCAAACCCTTTAAAGGTGTTCGTCCTCCTCAGCAATATGTCGAGGATGTAGAATCTCGTCCTTATGATGTTCTTGATTCAGAAGAGGCAAGAATAGAAGCAGGGGATAACGAGAAGAGTCTTTATCATATCATCAAACCGGAAATTAATTTTGAGCCAGGAACTTCCGAATACGACCCACGTGTTTATGAAAGTGCCAAAGAGAATTTTGAACTTTTCCAGAAGAATGGATGGCTGGTTCAGGATTCCGAGGAACATTATTACATATACGCCCAGACAATGAATGGCAAAACCCAATACGGTATTGTTGTTGGAGCATATGTAGATGACTATCTTAATGGCGTTATCAAGAAGCATGAATTGACACGTAGAGACAAAGAAGAAGACCGCATGAAGCATGTCAGAATCTGTGATGCCAATATGGAGCCTGTCTTCTTTGCATATCCTGACAATCAGACGCTTGACGCATTGCTGACAAGATATGCTGCGACCAAACCTGAATATGATTTCATAGCCCCCATTGACGGCTTCAGACATCAGTTATGGGTTGTGTCTGACGCTGCAGACATCCAGACCATCACGGCCGAGTTTGCCAAGATGCCGAGCCTTTACATTGCCGATGGGCACCATCGTTCAGCAGCAGCAGCGCTTGTAGGTGCCGAAAAGGCAAGCAAGCATCCCAATCATACAGGAAGAGAGGAATACAACTACTTTATGGCCGTTTGCTTCCAGGCATCCCAGCTTACCATTCTCGATTACAATAGAGTCGTCAAGGATTTGAACGGTATGTCGTCAGCGGAATTCTTGGATGCGATGACAGCCGATTTCATCGTAGAGAAGAAGGGAGAGCAGGAATATCATCCCGCCCGTTTGCACGAGTTCTCGCTCTATCTTGATGGACTTTGGTATAGCCTTGTTGCCAAAGAAGGAACCTACGATGACAATGACCCCATCGGCGTCTTGGATGTTGACATCTCTTCTCGATTGATACTGGATAAACTTCTCAATATTACTGACTTGCGCAGCGACAAGCGCATCGACTTCGTTGGCGGTCTTCGTGGATTAGGCGAACTCAAACGCCGTGTTGACTCTGGAGAAATGCGCATGGCATTAGCCCTCTATCCAGTGACCATGCAACAGATTATGGATATTGCCGACAGCGGCAAAATCATGCCTCCCAAGGCCACTTGGTTTGAACCCAAATTGAGAAGCGGATTGGTTATACATAAACTTGATGACTGACGAATATAAGACAATAACAGAAGTCATAGGCGAGGGATTCTACTCGGAGAAACGGAGTAAATTTCTCGCCTTTGCTCATCATGTAGAGACCATCGATGAGATTAAGGACATTCTGGCGTCGTACCGTAAAAAGTATTATGACGCCAGACACGTATGCTATGCCTATGTGCTTGGTGCCGACAAGGCCGATTTCCGAGCCAATGATGATGGCGAGCCCTCATCCACGGCAGGCAAGCCCATATTGGGACAGATTAATTCTTATGACTTGACCAATGTGCTGGTAATTGTGGTCAGGTATTATGGCGGTGTCAACTTGGGAACTGGCGGCCTGATTGTCGCATACCGCACCGCAGCCGCCGATGCTTTGGACCACGCGACCATCGAAACCCGCCTGGTTGAGGAAGTCATAACCTATTCATTCCCATACCCTATGATGAATGCAGTGATGCGTGTCATCAAAGAGATGCAGCCGCGCATTGTATCGCAGACTTTTGACAACACTTGTTCTATTTCTATGTCGATACGGCAAGAAATGGCCCCGGTTCTGCGCGACAGACTTGAGAAATTATCTTTCGAATAACCACTAATTGTCGGTATTAAGAAAGATAATTCTCTCACATTGCGCTGCGCTGGATTTGGTTTTAGGAGTCACCAGATACCACTTGTATGGCTCTATATACAGCGACTGAACATTTTTACAGCTGCGCAGCTGGTCTTTATAGAGTACATAGTTCCCCGTTTTACCCATTTGCACCTTTTGGAAGACGCTATGCAGCGTTTGGTTGCCCACAGTCGTCTTGAGTCTCGTGCCAACAGAATTGTAGGTAAGAGTGACATTCTTGATATAATAAGGAGCCTCCTTCCAAGTGCCACCAATAAGATATGGCTTGTAACCTGTCATTTTGTCACCCTTTTTCAGCTTCTTGAAACCCACTTCGTTTGCAGTTCCAGAGACACCCTCATAAACTTCAACTCCTTCACCAAAAACTTCCCATGGGTCATCGATGGTAAAGGGGAGTACCAGCGTGTTATAATAACCCACTTCAAATTTTCTATCGAACTTGATGGTACCCGTAAACTTTGTATTCGTCAAGTCGGTATTACCATTGAGCTCCAGCACAGGGTCCTCGCCCTTCTCTTGGACTACATACAATTTGACAGCATTGTGATCGGAAGAACGCTGGTTAATCAAGCGATATCTATTGAGATAATGATAAAAGCTCATGAGTTTACTACCTATCTTAATGTCAGTCACTTCGTCTACGGTTTCAAAGGTAATGGGACTGCGTACCTCGGCAGTAAGGGCAAACATGCTTTGCTCTTCGCTGCTTGACGAAATACTATTGTCGACTATAGATACAAATGCGTTTGACTCAGGTATATATAGGTAGAACTTATCCTCAACCAGTTTTACCTTGAACATTTGAGTATTGGCAGCTAACTTCTCAATTTCCTTATAAGTAACTGTGCTATTGAATTTATAAACAATATCACTTTTATCGTTTAGGTTAAGAACCAGATTATACAATTTTGACTGTCTTTTACACGTAATAAAGCAGTCTTGCCCATCTTTCAATCCGCTGGTAGCCTTGATTTGTTTGTATTCAAGGTTTTGCCCGCATATTGTCATAGCTACCAATAAGGCAGCTTGTAATAGATATAGTCGTTTTACCATTGCTTATTTTTATAGCAAAGATAGTGCTTTTTATTGTTATATCAAAAGGTAACTGAGCATTTTTATCTTGGTTATTCATCAAAGGATAGTTTTTCCATCCAAAACTAAATGTCCGAAACAGCAATTATTTATCATTTCAAAGTTGAATTTATTCAAATCATAGCCTGAAATTGTCAGATAAAATCACGCATTGAGCATTTCCCACTTGTAATTTAAGTATTTTTCGGTTTCGGGCAAAATAGGCTCGAATTTGCTGTTTATATAATATAATAAGGTGGCATTGTCGTGTATGAGCAGAAGAATAGAAAAAATCGATGTTTTTATGAAAAAAATCTTGGAAAGACTTGCAGGTATAACAAAAAAGCACTACCTTTGCATCGCATTTAGAGAAATGCTCCTTACAAAAGGATTTATGCGGCAATAGCTCAGTTGGTAGAGCACGACCTTGCCAAGGTCGGGGTCGCGAG